>CETK01110008.1_pt1 | contig 14606 bp, 34 predicted proteins | sample 361431 | NCBI WGS metagenome assembly CETK01 (sample SAMEA2622452, study PRJEB7988) | marine metagenome | biome: marine biome (ENVO:00000447); feature: surface water layer (ENVO:00002042); material: "saline water (ENVO:00002010), including plankton (ENVO:xxxxxxxx)" | depth 5 m | reverse complement strand
AATCTAAATATTTGTTCTTCTGCTAATTCTAAATTATCTGCTTTTTCTGATAATCTTGCATTTAATAATTCAAATTCTGTTTGAAGTGCTATTCCTGAACTGACTTGTTGCTTCGTAGTTCTAATAGCTCCTGTATGTGCGATTCTATTTATAGCTTCAACTTTATGTCTTATTGAATCCATTATTGAATTTAAGTTTGCTCCGGATGGTTGTAGTAAATAAGGTTTTAAATTAGGTTCTATTTCTTCAGGCATTTCAATAACGGCTCCAGCTCCAGCACTTGCATTTACACTTGGAGTCTTAACTAATGAAGGATGATTAGTTAATCTTATTAATTGTTCTATTTCAGAATATTCATTGTAAATAGATTTTTGTAAATCTGCTATATCTGCCAAGTCAGAAATTCCTATACCTCTTTTATGGCTTTTGGAATTATATAAAATAACTGCTGGTATTTTTCCGACTTGGTTAACGGCAGTATCTATTGTAGCTGGTGGTTCATTATCCTTTTGATAGATTGTATCAACTCTATCAGGAAACCACATTCTCATATAGATCCCACCATCCTTATCTACTTCCTCTCTTATCTTTAAATAATCAAGATAATATTTTCCATTTACTTCTCTTTTAAAATTCCAATCTAAAACATTTTCTGGTGTAACGATTGATATGTAAGGTCTTATTTCTTGATTTAATTCTTCAGCTCTTGTTCTTGCTTGGATAGATGGTTTATCCAAGATCATAAAACAATGTCCATAAATAGATGCGTAATTTTGAGCTTCTTTGATTACATTATTGAAACTACTTCCATCTAGATCTGCATCTTTTAAAAATGATTCTAAACTGACATCTTCCGCTAAAGATCCAAAATCTCTTGAAGGTTTTGCTCTAAATAAAAAGGATGAATATATTTGAATGATATTTTTACAATGATTATCGCAAGGTGTGTTTGCAAGTCTTTGATTGAACTCATTATCTAATTCTAGATTGTATCTATTAAGATATTGCCCATTTGTAAAATCTGTTCCGCCCAAATAAGATCTTATAAAATATTCCCATTGAGCTACTGTTTCTTTGTAATCTTTATGAGTATCTAGTGCCTCGTCTTTTGTGTATGCCATGTTTTCCTTCTTTGATATTCCATCTTTGAGGAATAGAATTTATCGTATTAATTGTCAAAGGTTTTATATAATCTAGCATATATCCGAGCGAATCGTTAATATGATCATAACCTTCTTCTTTAGACGGTATATTCGTTCCTTCTTTAAATATCTGTCGTTCTAATCCTTTTATCAATGTTTTTAAAGAATTGCTAATAAAAATATGTCTTTTGCCTTTAGAATCTTTAAGACAAGCATTCACAACATTTACTCTATCTCTTATTGCAGTATGTTTTAATTTTGCTTTAACTGTAAATCCTGAATTTTGTAAAATAGATAAATCAGTTCTACTTCCAGCACTTGTTTTTCTTTGTCTACAAGCTGGATCAGGATATATAATTATTGGTACTTTTGTTCCGTATCTATCTTTTATCTCTTGGCACATTTCATCAGTATTAGAGCCATAAATAACAATTTCATCTACAACATAAATAATATCTTTATCTATTTGAGCTACACAAGCACTCATTGGATCAACATTGAAATCCATCCCAATATGTAAAGGTTTTTTCCAATCTATCTCTTTTTTTACTACACTCTCAACAGGATGAAAATTATAATACACAGCTCCAGCATAATTCTCAAAAGTTCCTTCAAACTCTTGTCTAAATGTCCTTATATCAATATCTTGTTTTGCTTGTTCTAATTCTTCTTTAGAAACCATCCCACCTTCTAAAGTAGTAAATTGAAAAGATTCCCATTCAGGATCATTCTTTCCTTTTAAAAATAATTCATAACTCCAATTTCCGTATCCTCTTGGAGTTCCTGTAAATAGAACTCTAGCTTCTTTATCCGCACAAGACGCTCTTAATACTTCAAACCAAGTTCTTTTATCAATATCAGCAAACTCATCAAGAATCAGAAAATCTAATCCTGTTCCTCTTAATGAGTCAAAATTTTCTGCTCCCTTTAAAGATATAACACTATTTGTTTTTTTGATTCTTATAGATAGAGTTGTTTCATTAATATCTTCTATCCAATTATATTCAGCTAATACTTTTTTGAGATCACTCCAACAGATCTCTTTCGCCATCTTTAGAGTCGGAGCTACATACCAAATAATCTTGTTTGTTTGACAAGCAAGTTTCATCATTTCTACAATTGTTAAATATGTCTTACCGAATCTTCTGCCTGATATTAAGACTCTAAATCTTTTGTTTGAGTTGGAAACCTTGAATTGCGGTTTTGTAAGCTTTACTTTCATAACAATCAAATTTCAAAAATATCTTATGTTTGTTTATTTCTTTACGTCCTATTTCTTCAGTTTTTTCTATTGACTTTTGATAGCCATCAATCAAACAACTATAAACATCATCATATATATCCGGAAATTTGTGCGGATCCATACATACACCTTGATAACCTGAACACATTATAATTACTAAAACAAATTTCATTTATCATACTTTCTTGAATTGATCTTCGTTAGGTGTGTTATTTGCTAACTCACTTAAAAATTCATTCATTTCTTTTTCTTTATATTTTGCAATTTCTATTTCTTTTAGGTCTATTATTGTTTTTAATGTATCTACTTCTTTTTTAAGAGTTTCAATTTGAGCTTCTAGATCTGCAGTACCTTTATCTTTAAGATCAATCTTTTTTTGTGTAAGTGGTTTTAACACTTCTTTTTCTTGTTCTGTATATTTCTTCATCATTGTATAATTTTTAATATTTTTTTTCTGCCTTGATATACTTCTGTTATCGCCTCAACCTTCATACAACTAAATTGTACTCTTTCAGGTCTAACTTCTCGTTGAGCTAATCTTTTTGATTTTAAACAATCACTCATTTTATCTTTAAAAGTGTGTTCAATCATATTTCCGTTTAATGTCATTATAAGAGCTACAACAAATTCTTTCATAAAACTTTACCTTTATTAATACCTTCTTTAATCATATATTTATGTGTTCCATTTCCATTAATATTAACTTCTTTTTTGTTTTTATTTAATGTTTTAATTAATCTATCTTTTTTGATTTGTTTTATAAAATCAATAAATTGTCTATTAATTCTTTCCATTAGCTCTTACCTTATCTTTAACTACTTCTAATTGCTCCATAATTTTTTCTACATCTTTTTGAAGTCTTTGTATATTTACTTTATTATGCATCATTGATTCCATTTGTTCTTGAATCTTTTCTACATCTTTTACAAGATCTTCAATTAATAAAAATTGTTCTGAATCTGCTGGAAGTGATCCTAGTTCTCCAAGTGGCCATTTTATTCTAAATTCAGTATTCATTTCAATATCTTTAGAATTTAGTTTATTCTGTGTTTCTAATACATTGATTCTTTCAATCACTCCAAATCCAAACCAAGCTCCAACAAGACAAGCTCCAATTATTGTAATTAAATTTCTAGCCGGAAGCTGAATACCTGTGGAATCGGAGAGCTCTAGTTTCTTCATACATTAAAACCTTTTCGCCAAGCTTTCATACTCCAAAATGCCGGACTCAAACTCTTTTGCCCTTTTACTCTTTTTAAAACTCCACCCATACGAGCTAAAAATGATCTTTGACGAGCTGGAATATTTTTCTTTATACTCATGCCACGAAAACCAAATCTTACTATTTGAACATTATTTGTTCTGTTATTTCTCACATAAACTGCAAATTTTTTTGTTCCTTTAGCAGATCTAAAAGGTTTATTTAATTTTACTGATCTTCCTCTATATTTTGCCATATCTAGTTATTATCACAATAAACTCCAAAAACTAATTCTTTTTTCCCTGATCTATTTAGATAATATCCTTGTTGATCTTCCCAAGTATGAGTTGCATTATTTTCAATCCAAATATCTGCTTGTTCAAAACAAGTATGTCTATGATCTCTATCTAATTTAATTGTGTAATATCCTTCAATATGGGCTGAAACCAAAAGGATATAAAGATATTTCATCTCAAAGTTCTAGGTCGCCATTTATTACAAACATAGGTATCTCGTACACCTCTTGTTCTAAATTGAAAACAGAATGAATGTTTTCTTGAAAAAACTCCACAGCTCCCACAGCTATATTTACCTTGTGAAGGTCTAAAATCCTGTGGCATCCTTCTTGGAATAAATTCTCCATTTGGATAAAAGTTAGATCGTTTCATCTACCCTGACCTCTATATCTTTTTCTATGAAATTCTTTTGTATTTTTATTAGGTCTTTTAGAGTGCCTTCCGGGTCTTTTTTTACGAGTCCTTTTGACATAATTAGATACACCGAATAAAGGTCTTTTTTTAGCCATTTACTTCTTCCGCATCAGCTTCAATCACTAACGGAATCGGCTCTGTTGTATTATGAGTTTCTATCTTATCTTTGAATCCTAAATAGTTTTTACTTAACCAAATCTGCATCATTGTATTATCTTTTTTCAATGCTTTATCCCACATCTTCTTCCTTAATGATGCTTTTCCCTTCTCTCTATTTTCATCAATATATTCGGCATAATTCCTAGATAATGTTCTTGGAGATATTCCTAGAATCTTTGCAATCTCATAATCCGGACATCCTATTTGTGCAAGATTAGCAAGGATATTTAGATCTATCTTTAATCTAGGTCGTCCTAATGGATTTTGTTTTTTTTGTGTTTTTGCCTTATTTTTGTCTGTTTTCATATTCTGCCTTTTTCCCTGTAAATTCTTCCCATCTTTGAATTATTACATCACAATATTTAGGATCTTTTTCTATCCCATAGCAGATCTTGTCAGTTTTTTCACAAGCAATAATAGTAGTTCCTGATCCTAAAAAGACATCCAATACTATACTATTTTTATCTAAAAGACTAATAGCTTCCATTATAAATTTAACAGGTTTTGGGCAAGTATGATGTTCTCTTAACTTATCTAATCTATCTCCCATAAAATCAAAATAATCTAAATTATATAATCTTTTAGGATAACCTATTGGCTTTCCCCATAAGAATATAGGTTCTACTTTTCTAAAATGAGAGAGCTTTCCCCCTGATTGTTTATTTCTACTTAACCAATAAAAAATATCAGTAGGTTCTTTCATAAGCCAAAATTTGTTATATTTCCATCCAGCTGTCAAAAATATAAAATCGCTGTATTTTTGTATAAGAGTAAACCAAGAATCACAGAATTTAGTATATTCATCACCAGCTCTATCTACATGTAAATTATATTCATAACCTAAGCCGTACGGCGGATCAGTAAAGACCATATTGGGTTTTTTTCCATTTAATAATTTTATGTAATTATCTTCAATAGTAGAATCTCCACACAATAATCTATGATCTCCAAGATGGATTATGTCACCTTCTTTTGTTTTTACATTTTTAGGATCATCTGGAATATGATCGTCATCTGTGAGTCCTGTTTTTTCTTCAAATAATATCTTATCTAATTCTCTATCATCAAATCCTAATACTTCTAAAGCATAGTCTTGAGTTTGTAATTCTTTGATTTCAACATTTAATAAATCATCATTCCATTCAGCTTCTTCATTTGTTCTATTATCAGCTATTCTATATGCGTTTATTTGTGATGGAGTTAAATTTTTTGCTATTGTTATTGGAACTTGTTTTAATCCTAATTGTTTTGAAGCTCTAAATCTTGTGTGTCCTACTACGATTATTCTATCTTTATCAACTACAATCGGTTGCCTAAATCCAAATTCTTTTATTGAATTAGCAACTTTTGTAATTGCTTTATCTGATAATTTTCTTGGATTATTCTTATACGGCTTTATAGAATTAATATCCGCTTGTTCAATTTCCATTTTGAATTATCGTTCTGATTATTGTCATACTTGGATCTATATCTGTTTTACTACAAGATATACAAAACAACAATATTATAATTATTAAGCTAGATCTCAATTTTCTCCATTTTTATAATACAACCTATGGGAAATATGTTTGTATCACTAAACACTTCATCTGTTTCATCATAAGAACTAAATGTAATTAAGAATTTTTTAGATTTCTTAAAAACATAAGCTTGAGTAACCATTTTAGAAATAGGAAGTTTATCCATTTCATCTTTTGTTTTATGACCAGCATCACCGGTAATATCAAACCAACGGATTGAATAGAAATAATATTTCTTTTTATTAATGATTGCGTGTTTATATCTCTTTTTTCTTTTCAACATCTAACTTACCTTTTCCATTACAATCTTCACAACGAGCATGTGTTTCTTCTTCGCATAAATGATAATCAACAGAATAGAATCCTCTCCCATCACATTGAGGACATTTTATTTTATCAATTCCAACGGTATATTCTTCCATTTGTGCTTCCTATATTTTTTCCCATCTTTTAAAATTATTTGCTCATGACCCCATTCACTTATAACTTTATATTCACTTTTATCCCCATTTGCTAAACTAATATTAGTATATGTATTAGTATTATTACTTAGTAACTGTTCGCTAGTGGGCATGATACGATTTCCGTTGGGGTCATACTGCTGAAATTTGTCATAATTGACAACGGAAATTATCGTTACAGATTTATATTTATGATCTCTATGTGGGTTAATAGTGGCTAATCTTGTCGTAATCATTCGTTTTCTTCTCAACCTTTGGATGAAAGCTCTCATACTAGAATAAGGCATTTTCCAAATTGATGCATTTTTCCTTATTGGGAATATTAATTCAGATCTTTTAACAAATACAGGATTTTCCATAAATTTAAGTTCTTTATCTTTATGGGATGCATTTGAAACAATATATAGCCATATTGCTGACTCAATTAGATTCTTAAAAGCTGGATGTCGCCAAACACTACGAAAAGCGAGGAAATATCCTGATTTCATTCTAGCATCCTTTTTACCTTCTCCAATAATTCTTGTTCAGTTCCGAATCTTTTGATAAATTCCTTTTTTCCTAAATGTATTGAGATCTTGCCCAAGCGATGATGAGTTGGGCAAAGTGGAATGACATCCATATCAGAACTTCTTTGCCCCATTCCTACATTAAATCTTGGATGATGAAGCTCCGGAATAGCTCCACAACAGATACATCCTAGATCTGCTACTGATCTCATATAATCTTTTACTTTTTTAGATCTGTATCTGCCCATAAAGTACTTTGATTTTTATCAAACGGTTTCCAATGATAATAATATAAGATATTTGATTTTCCATTGAATTTATCAGGAACATTAATTGTCCTAATAGGTTTATCTAGTTGCGTATAAGCAACTATCATAAAATCCTTCTTATATTGTAATTTTAGATCTTCTTTTAACTTTATACAAAGATCCACATATCTGCCTTGTACTGCTATGAGATTTCCATATAGACTTTTTATTTCTTTAGTTAGCATTTTTCCCTTCTGTGCCGTTGAGGGAACAACGGCACTCGTTTATTTAAACATAAAAGGATAACTAAAAAATAACTAAAAAACTTTAATTCATTAGTTGTTCTTTTATATCCTTTTAAACGAATCATAGCAATAATATATACGAATCGCTAAAAATAATCACTATATTTTCTAATTTGACTTGAATCATAGCTCTAAAAACCTTGATTTTATTGAGTTTTTTGATATTGACTTTTCAACCTGAATTTGAGAATATTTTTAGAATATGAAAATAAAAACTAACAAAAGGGAAAAAATGACTAAAAAAACGATACTAGATGACTTTGAATATATTTATTTCTTTGAAGATGATGGAATTTTAAGAGGAGTTCCAAAATATAAAGGTGTAAAATATAACAAAGATCAAAAACAAGATATAAAATTAGCTATAAAGAAAAATGGTTATAAATTTTATACTGTTGGCGATGATGATGATAGCCCAAAAAATTATGGATATTATTTTGGTAAGAATCATAATGGAAAATCGGATATTGATTTTCAACCTTTAGACTTTGCTATGGCAGATGCTGGTGATGTTTATTTGTTTTATTATGAAAATAACAAATGGAGTCAACTATAATGAAAAAAAGAAACTTTAAAATAGCAAGTTGGTTTATTAGAGAAGAATTAGAGCATAAAGTTACTATTTCTTACGATAATGAATCTGAAAGATCTTATGATCTTTTAAAAATTATGTTAGCAAAATATTGGAAGATAGATAACAGAAGATCTTTTAACAATATTGAAGTAACAGAAGAAGAATATCAAACTTGGTATGTATATTTTTTAGAATATTACATTGATGAACAATCTATATTTGTAAATTCTAAAGAAGAAAAAGAATCTAAAAGACTTCTAAAAGCTATGAAGAAATTTTTTGGAAATCCAAATTTTGATATGGATCATAGAGCTGGATCTAAATTAAGATTTGTAAGATCTATGGTTAAATATATGGGGACAGAAAAAGCAGAAAAAGTAGCAGAAGGGTTAAAGGATCAATGTCTAAATTAATTTTAGGAACAAAACACTTTGATTTACTTAAAGATGCTAAAAAGAAATTTGGTGTGGTATTCCACCCAAATACTCCGATATTTAAAATCGGAAATACAATAGAGAGGTTATATGCAACTAAATACGGTAAAAAACCTCAAACAATCTCAACAATACTTCAGGACAACAGATCGGATCAGGAAGGTAAAGGAAATGTTGAGAAGATTGGAAGCAAAGAAAAAGAATCTAGCTTTCAAGATGTTTGAGACTAAAAAAATATAATAGAAGGGAACATAATGATAAAAAGGATAACAGGGATAGCGCTATTACTGACTTTATTAAACGGATGTGCATCATATTCGCCTATTATAGACACTAATGGCAGATCTAAATTTGAAACATCAAACGCAAAAGAAATTACAAATGATAAAATTCTTTGCAAGAAATTTGCTAAAGATAACACTTCATTTTTTGGGAATACTATATTTTGGATATTAAGCCCTAGAGCTGAAAGTCAAACAACAGATATTACTAGAAAATGTTTAGAAGGACGCAATCACTCAGTAATGAATTAAAGGATGATTATGAATGATATTAAAGAAGTAAAAAGAAGAATCGCTGAATTAAGAGAAAAACATCATTTAGATCCAAACGATGAATCTATTGTAAATTCTCTTATTGGAGCAAGAATAAGATTTGTACGATTGATTAGAGGTAAGACTCAAACAAGAGTAGCAAATGCGATAGGAGTTACATTTCAGCAGATCCAAAAGTATGAGAAGGGATCTAATGGAATAAGCACTCCTAAATTAATGAAAGCATCTAAATATTTGAAATTTTCTTTTAAATGGATGTTTTCTGTTTTTAAACATAAAGAGGTAGAAAACGATGAAACCGTTAATAAATAAGCAAGGCAAAAATATACAATACAATCCTAAAGCTTTTGGAAAAAGATATATGGTTGATGGAGAACCTAAATCATCTGTAACAACTGTAATAGGAAATCATCAAAATAAAAATGGATTATTATTTTGGAAAAGAAAAATGGTCTTGGATGGATTAAAGAATGTTTTGATCTCCCAAAAGAAACCTATTGATGAAATAAATAAACTAATAAAGAAGGTTGAATTATCAACTAATGAACTTGAAGAATATGCGAGAGATATAGGAACTAATCTTCACGAATGGATAGATCTATATGTAAAAGGAAAGAAACCGGCTATTCCTAATTCTGAACCATTAAAAACTATGGTTAATAAATGGCTCAAATGGTGGAAAGCTTCTAAACTAGAGATAGTTGAGAGTGAGCTTCCTTTATATAGTTCTAAATATGATCTTGCCGGTACTTTAGATTTGATAGTTACTCAAAAATCTTGGAAGGGTAAATTAGCTCTTCTAGATACAAAAACTTCTAAAGACTTTTATGTAGATCAAGCAATACAGATTGAAACATATAGAAGATTCCTAGAAGAAACAACCGACTTTAAAATAACATATTTAGGAATTGTTAATGTTCCTAAAGAACCATCAAAACAAGTTTCTATGATGAAACTTAAAATAGATGATGCTTATTTTAGAGGATTCAAAGCTTCTAAATATTTGGAAGGTCTTGAATCTAAATTTAACGATAAAGTAAAAAAATGGAAGAAGGAGAATAAACGAGATGTATAAAAAAGAAAAACTACCTTTTGTTGCATTATCTTATAAACTATTTTCAACAGGAAGAAAATCACCTCAATTTGAATTTAGTGTAAGAGCAACGAATGTAAAATTAGAATGTTCTATAACTAAAAAGAAATATAGATTTTCAGAAGTCTTAAAATGGTGGCAAACTCCGGAAATACAAAAATATGCAAATGATGGATGGGAATTGTATATAGAAACTAAACAACAAGAACCTTTTAGACAACCTAAATATGGCGAGAATCTAGAGGAGATTGTTTGTTATAGAATGAAAAAACCTTATCAGAAAAGAGGGAATCTAGGTACATTTAAGACCATAGAACAAAGTGTTCCTTTTGTTCCTCAACAATTTGCTCCGGATCACGCAGAACCCGTTACTAAAAATGATTTGGATGATATGGATGATAAGATTCCATTAGAAGGAGATAGCGATGAGTGGAACAATCAGTTCTAATATTGATGCATTAACTTTTGATAGAAAAAAAATTAATGCTCTTCTTGATTCAGTATCAAAATCTTTTACAGGAGCTTATGCTCATCTAAATGATATGGAAGATAGAGTTAAAAAAAAACACGCAGAATTATATACATCTTTAAAAACAGATGCAACCAAGAGATCTGCTGAAGAAATAAAAGCTCTTATTATTACTGATGCTTCAATGGATGAATTATTAAAAGAACTTTCTGATGCAAAAACAAAACATTTGCATTGGAAAGTTGAATGGGAAAAGTTGAAAACAAAGATTATGCTTTTACAAAGTGAAGTAAGACAGAATATTGAATTTAACTCATTATCAGGGAAATATGAGTAACAAAATTTGCATAGAAATATGTAAATAGTAGGTGTAGTTGAAAACTTCCCTAGGTTAGTCTTTATTTGACAAGTTGCTACACCTACTTTAAAAATTGAATTATGATGATATTTGGAAAAACAAAAAACGATTGGAAAGCCCTAGAGCTTCATTATAGAAGGGAATGGATCTGTTTTGTTGTAGGATTTATTCTTGGATCTATAATATTCTAGTGTCTTGTAATCTCATAATCTTTTAGATCATCATTAGCTTTGATGGGTCTATAAGTTATTTCATAATCTAGTAATATTAATCCGTTAGTTTCAAAGTTTTTGAGGATCTCTGTTTTATGTTCAAAGCTTGGAAATTTATCAATATAAGAAATAGATATAGCTCTTCCTAAAGCTTCATCTTCATTTAAAGGAGCAAAGAAAAATTGTGCATCTACAAATATATAATCATTATGATTCATAATTAGTTTTACCATATATGAATCTGTTGTGTATTATTTTTTCTTTATAGCTGATACTCCACGAATACCAAGAATAGTACTGAAAGCTCCTATAACTAATCCTTGATACCAAAAAGGAAGGTTTTCAAATTTTTCAAAGAAATAATCTACTCGCTCTTGTAAAGCTGGATCTCCAAAAAATACAGAATATGCTAAAATCAATAAAGGCAAACTTAATAAAATTAAACAAAATTCATCCTTTAGATCTGAGCTCATTCTTTTGTGTTCTATTTTTTTTAATTCTACTTCACCTTTACAAGCTCGTTCTAAATATTTTACTTCTGCTTCTGATTCTAATACCTGAGCTCTTTTCTTGTTTTGATATATTTGAGCTCCTGTCTTTAATGCTAATTTACCTAATGTGAACCACATTTTAACTCCAATGCCAATTCGCAATAATGTTTAATCTTTTCATATTTTTCTCTATCACTTTCAAATTCTTTTTTTCTTACAGCATATTTCAAAATACATCCATCTATAAAATCAAGCTTATGGGCAACAATCAACTGAATCGGCTCTATTTTTGCGTTTTTGTAGTGAGAGCCACCTATCTGCTTATCTAGAGCTGAACCCCTCTTAAAACGCTTTATTTTAGCTTCTAGAGGGTCTTTTTTGTCCGTCATACTATCTTCTTAATCCAATTGCCTTTATTATTCAAGACCATAGGTAAAAGCCGTGGGATTCCATCTAATATTATTCCACAACCCAAAATGAACCTTGTACGAAAATTCTTTGCGTAGCTCATTGAAAGAGATTTTTGATTTATTAAACATCCTACATTCATTCCCCAAAAGATTGCATCAGGATTAGCCCAATATTTTACCGTGAACGCCGTATGGTAATGCCCCTGCGTTACGTTCATTCCCATAGTTTGCGATACTTTTAAAACATCAGCAGATCTACCATGTGTAAAAAAACATTTTTGTCCGTTTGACATTTTAAGAGTTAGATCATCTATCCATTTCCATTTCTTCGTTCCAAGAAAGTCTCCATAATCTTTTAAAAATTGACGACTCATTCCAAACTTTACAGCTCTTCTATAAACAAGACTAGAATGATTACTATCTACTTCAATCATTTTTGGAAATACAGATTCTAATTCTTTGATATATTTTTTTGAAGCATTTAATTCATGTCCGGGTGAATAAAGATCCGGATCGTGTGTATGCATATTGATTGCGTGAAAATCTAAAAGATCTCCAATGTTTACAATGAAATCAGGTTTAAATTCTTTTTTTATACATTTTAAAAACTCTATTGAGTCTTTGTGATGATATGGAATGTGCATATCTGATATAACAAGAATCCTTTTATACATAGTACACTTATAAAGGGAAATGTGAATAAAAGCAACTAATTGAGAACTGTGTAGAGAAGGTGTGTTACTGCAATCAAACAGATCGTCCACATAACTTTTTCCATTCTTGAAACTCTTAAATCTAAATGATGTAAATGATTTCCACGAATAGTTTGAATCTCGTGTTTTAGAAGTGCTATCTCACCTTCTATACGGATTAAATGTTCTTTATTTTTTTGACTTGATGTTGCCATAAAATTATCTTCTTTTTCTTTTAATAGCTCTTCTTACTATATCTTTATCAAAAGTGCTAGATCTTCCTCTAGCGATCATTTTGTTGACTCTGCCCATTGACCAAGCCGCCATAGAAACTCTCCTTGATCCCCCCCCAAGAAATGCACCTTGGCCTCTCCGATAGATGGCTTTTAGATCTGCAAAGTTAAATAGTTTTGATTTTTTTGCTTTAGCTCTTAATGTTCTTGTAGTTGAAGCTGATAGAGGTTTTCTAAATTTTCTTGCCATTATGCTTTTGTCCTTCTATTGAGTAGATCTCTTGGAATGAATCCACCGGATCTGTATATAGAAGAAACTTTTCTAATGAGTCTTGCTCTTCTCATTCTTTTAGATCCTTTAAGACCTGACAGATATTTTTTAGGTAATCCTGTCTTTTTATCTTTTGGAACGCTTTTTCTTCTTTTTTTTCTTGCCACTTCTTCTTCTCCGTTTCATAGGAAATTTATCTATCATTTCCCTTAAAGTTGTTGTTGTTGTAAATCCACTCATTAAGCTCTCCCACCATATTTTCTAGACTTAACTTTCTTTCCTTTAAACTTCCCTGATTTTCTTGGAAGTAATCCTCTTGCTACTGCTGAAGCTCTCTCTGTTGCTCCAAGTCTTTTTTTATTTCTTATCTTGTTTTTTAATAAAGATAATTTAGGTTTCATTTTCCAGTATTCTTAAGTGCAATTCTGTGAGCTTGAGAAAAATTTTTTCCCTTTTTCATAGCTCTAGCCATAGATCTCATATGTTTCAAACTATGATGTTTTGCGTGTGATCTCATAGTTTTTTGTTGTCTAGGTTTAAGATCTTTAATTATATTCTTTATGGATGCTACTTTAACCATTATCTTTTCTTTTTACCTTTTTTCTTTTTTTTCTTTTTCTTTTTAGTCATTCCACCGTAGTGATAAGGCATTATTTCCTCGCTTTCTTTTTTTTAGTTTGTTTCTGTTTTTTCAATATAGCTTTTTGTAAAGCTAAAGGCAATTTCTTTTGTTTCTTTGTTAAAACCATTATGCTACTACCACTCCCTTCTCCCAATTCATATCAGGTAATCCATTCAAATAATCAGATCCATCATAAGTCATAACTTGTTTTCTATTTGATCCTTTTTCATTATAACTAACGTGTATCCAACCACTATTAATATCTTGTTTATTTTTAGGTTTCCAAAATTCTAAAATTAATTGATCAAAATCACAGTTGTTTTGAATCCAATAAGCTACTTTAATATTTGGAACTCCGAATATTTCAAAATCCGCCGCTTGACCTTTTGCGTGTTGACTCGTCTTTTTGCTACCGATAGCTTCACATAATTCTTCACTTCTATATCCTGAAGTTATTGTAACTGATTTATCAAAATGATTTCTGACCGGCTCTAATACACAATAACATAGATCTTCAAGATTTTTTATATCACCTGATCCGGGTGTATTATCTATACCTTTTCGGATAGCCGTCATTGACTTTGTAAATTCTTCTAATTTAAAATGTTTTGATAGTTGCATTAAATCTCCTATTCTTTAGGATATTTGTCCTTAATTGCTTTAATAGTTTTTTTCCAACCAGCTACTCCATTATGATA
>CETK01133923.1_pt1 | contig 14620 bp, 12 predicted proteins | sample 361431 | NCBI WGS metagenome assembly CETK01 (sample SAMEA2622452, study PRJEB7988) | marine metagenome | biome: marine biome (ENVO:00000447); feature: surface water layer (ENVO:00002042); material: "saline water (ENVO:00002010), including plankton (ENVO:xxxxxxxx)" | depth 5 m | reverse complement strand
GGAGAAAAGAAACTTGAAAACCGTCCTTCAATAGAAGCAAAAGCACTCAGAATCAACTTAAATGAGTATATATATGGAACCTTTGCTGAAATTGGAGCAGGTCAAGAAGTCGTAAGACATTTTTTTCGAGCAGGAAGTTCTTCTGGAACCATTGCAAAAACAATGAGTGCTTATGATAAAAATTTTAGCGATAACATTTATGGTGAAGAGAACGATAAAAGATATGTGACAGAAGCCAGATTAAATAAAATGCTTGATCATGAAATGGGCCTGCTTGAAAACAGATTACCAAGAGATCAATATCCAGACAAAATGTTTTTTACGTATGCTAACACAGTTGCAACTATTGACTTCGCAAAAAAATTTAAAGGACACGGTTGGATGGGTATACGATTTCAAACCAATCCGAAAGATGATTATAGTGAAATTACTCTCCACGTAAGATTTCACCAATCTGAGGCACGTCTCCAGCAAGAGGTATTGGGTTTGATCGGGGTAAACTTAATTTATGGTGCATTTTACAAAAATGACGAGCCAAAGAAACTTTTGCGATATTTGTATGATCATATAGACAATGACGCTATTGAAATTGATACCATAAACTTTAGTGGTCCATTATTCGAAAATGTAGATAATAGATTAATGAGTTTGCAATTAGTGAGAAATGGCATGACTGATGCTGTAATGTTTAATCCCAAAGGAAATAATATTTTACCAGCGCGTGAACTTTACAAAAAAAATATTCTAGCCTTACGTGGGAGTTTTCGTCCTGTTACTTTGGTCAACATTGATATGTTCGAAAAAGCTTTAGATGCATTTATACGCGAACCTGGAGTAGATGAAGATAAAACTGTTGTAATTTTTGAAATAACTCTTTCCAATCTTCGTGCGCAGGGAGAAATTGATGAAAAAGATTTCATGGATAGAGCCAAATTGCTATGCTCTTTAGGGCATGTAGTTATGATTTCAAATTTTAAAGAATATTATAAACTCGTTGATTACTTGTCGCAGTATACAAAAAATCAACTTGCATTAAGTATGGGTGTAAATAATTTTGTTGAAATTTTTGATGAGCAATATTATCAGGATTTAGGAGGTGGTATACTAGAAGCTTTTGGTAAGATGTTTTATAATAATCTAAAAGTCTATTTATATCCAATGAAAGATCTTGATGGAAGGATAATTAATAGTACTAACCTCAAATTAGATCCCAGAATGAAAGATTTTTACAAATTTTTTAAATATAATGGTAAAATAGTTGATATTTTCGATTTTGAGGAAGACTATTTGAAAATATTTAGCAAGGAAGTACTCAAGAAGATTAAAGATGGAGAAAATAGTTGGGAAAAAAACTTACCTGGTGGTATAGCAGATTTAATTAAGAAAAATGAAATGTTTGGAATAACGGGTTGAATTCTTATGTTTCTAATATTTGAGCTGCGTGGTCTTTTGTTTTTACTTTATCAATAATACGTGTAATTATCCCCCCTTCATCAACTAAAAAAGTTTTGCGGATAATTCCATCATACTCCTTTCCTCTAAACTTCTTTGACCCCCATACACCATAAGCGTTAATCATTACTTTTTCAATATCGGCTAACAAAGGAAAAGGAAAATCGTATTTTTTAGAAAAGCTTTGTTGGCTTTTTTCTGAGTCAGCACTAACTCCTAAAATTGAATAGCCTTTATCCTTTAAATCCTTAAAATAATCCCTAAGATTACAAGCCTCAGCTGTACATCCTGGAGTATTTGCTCTTGGATAAAAGAAAATAATCAACTTTTTACCAAAATAATCTTTAAGTGAATGAAATTTACCCTCATTATCTGTCAATGAAAAGTCAGGAGCATTATCACCTTCTTTTAATGTAGCCATAACATATTTTTTTTTCTAAATTACGAAAGCATTTTTGAAAATTAAAAAAATGACAAAAAAAGAAAAAGTAGATTTTGTTATTAAAACACTCCGTAAACTTTATCCAACCATTCCAACACCACTTGAGCATAGTGACCCTTATACGCTCTTAATTGCTGTTTTAATGTCAGCACAAAGCACTGATGTTAGAGTAAATCAAATTACACCTAAACTTTTTGCAAGAGCAAAAACTCCATATGAAATGGTTAAAATGAGTGTTGAAGAGATTCGTGAAATAATTCGGCCAGTAGGTTTATCACCAATGAAATCAAAAGGGATATATGGGCTTTCAAAAATTTTAATTGAAAAACATAAAGGAAAAGTACCAAAATCATATGAAGATTTAGAGAGTCTACCTTCTGTAGGACATAAAACTGCTGCAGTTGTTTTGGCACAAGCTTTTGGAATTCAAACTTTTCCTGTTGATACACATATTCATCGATTAATGTATAGATGGGGATTCTCTAATGGAAAAAATGTTATTCAAACAGAAAAAGATGCAAAACGTCTATTTCCAAAAGAACTCTGGAATGATTTACATCTTCAAATAATATGGTATGGAAGAGAGTACTCGCCAGCAAGAGGATTAAATTTAGAAAAAGACATAATTTTTAAAACTATTGGAAGGAAGTCTTTACTCAAAAAAATTAATTCTTAAGCAATTCTAAATAATTTTTTTCACTCCCGTTATAATTGTAGGACCTAGAAAACGCTAAAATTCTTGTTATTACGATTTTACGTGGTAAGTTTTTGTCTAAAATTTGTTTTTCTTTATCGTAGTCTTTTGCCATATAAATTGTTTTTTAATTTAAACGACAAAATTTAAAAATTATTGTTTTAAGTTTCTAAGGCTATTTGGTTATCATTAATCATCTTCCTAAGATTAATTATTGCATAACGCATCCTTCCAAGAGCTGTATTTATACTAACGTTTGTATTTTCCGCAATTTCTTTGAAACTCATATCACGGTAAAGTCTCATAATTAGAACTTCTTTTTGGTCTTCGGGAAGTTCGTCGACTAAATTTTGTATGTCTTTGAGGACTTGCTCTTGAACAAGCGCGACCTCAGCGTTAGGTGTTGTGTCAGAGAGAAACTGAAAAATATCAAATTCTTCTTTGTTCTCAATTATTGGAATACGACTATTTTTTCTAAAATGATCAATCACCAAATTATGTGCTATACGCATGACCCAAGGTAAAAACTTTCCTTCTTCATTATAAGAACCATTTTTTAAAGTCCTAATCACTTTAATAAATGTGTCTTGGAATATGTCTTCGGACTTGTCTCTATCATTAACTTTGGAATTTATAAAATTGAATATTTGAAGTTGATGACGGTTTATAAGATTCTCAAGTGATCTTTCAGACCCTTTTAAATATTGAGTAATAAGGTCAGCATCGGATAAATTTGTTTTGTTTATGTCCATAATAAAATTACTTCTGCCTTTTGGCAATTAAACTCCTAAATGTTTAAAGTAATTTTATACTATAGGCTAACAAATTTATACAAATATACATTTTTTTAATTTATCGAAATTCAAGCGAAAGTTTCTTGACTGATTTTTTAATAAATATTTATAATATTAAAAAGTTGTTTCAGAATTTTATATAATTTTTTGAAATTTAAAAATTGTAAATTAGTATATAAAAAAATCGCAATGAAGGATATTTTGGATTATAATCCAAAAGACCATATCATAGTAAAAGGAGCATATTTGCATAATCTTAAGCAAATAGACGTTGCAATTCCAAGAAATAAACTCACAGTAATTACAGGGTTATCTGGCTCAGGCAAATCATCTTTGGCATTTGATACACTTTATGCAGAAGGACAAAGGCGATATGTTGAAAGTCTATCATCTTATGCTCGTCAATTTATGGGAAAATTAGATAAACCGAAAGTTGAATTTATTAAAGGTCTATCTCCCGCGATCGCCGTTGAACAAAGAGTCAATAGTTCAAATCCGCGTTCAACTATTGGCACTAAGACAGAGATTTACGATTATCTAAAATTACTTTATGCTAGAATAGGAAAAACATATTCTCCAGTAAGTGGAAATATTGTAAAACAAGACGAAACAATTGATGTATTGAACCAAATTAAAAAATTTAAACGTGGAACTAAACTACTTATTTTAGTCCCAATAAAATCAGATTCTAAGCGCTCAATAACAGATAAATTAAAAATTTTTACTCAACAAGGATACGCTCGAGTCCTTTACAATGGGGATATATTCCGTATAGAAGATTTAAAAGGTACACAACAAAAAAAAATTGAACTAGTTATCGATCGTTTAGTAGTCAGACATGAGCAGGACTTTTATAATCGAACTGCTGATGCAATTGAAATTGCATTTTATGAAGGTAAAGGAACGTGCAGATTGTTTGATTTGGATAATAATAAAACTTTTACTTATTCAAATGCTTTTGAATTAGACGGTATCAAGTTTACAAAGCCAAATATTCATTTATTTAGCTTTAATAATCCACTTGGTGCGTGTAAAAAATGTGAAGGTTTTGGTGATATTATTGGAATTGATCCAGAATTAGTAATTCCTGATACTAGCAAATCAATCTATGATTTTGCAATTGTACCCTGGAAAAGCGCTACAATGAAAAAATATTACAAAAAATTAATTGATAGTTCTTATCATTTTGACTTTCCAATTCACAAACCTTATTTTGAGTTAAATGAAGAACAAAAGAAATTACTTTGGAATGGAAACTCATATTTTACTGGAATTCATTCTTTTTTTAAAAAAATTGAAAAAAAGAATTATAAGATCCAAAACAGGGTACTTCTATCTCGATATAGGGGAAAAACCAAATGCAATGAATGTTTCGGTTCAAGGCTTTCAAATGAATCAAAATATGTCAAAATTAATGATAGATCAATTTGTGACCTTCTACAAATTTCATTGGATGATCTTGATGATTTTATTCAAAATCTAAAGTTAAGTTCAAATGAAAAAAAAATATCCGAGCGATTATTAATTGAAATTAAAAATCGATTAAAATTCATTAAAAATGTAGGATTGGGTTATTTGACCTTAAACCGCAGATCGGATACACTATCAGGAGGAGAATCCCAACGGATTCAGCTAGTTACATCCTTGGGAAGTAGCTTAGTAGGCTCTATGTATATTTTAGATGAACCTTCCATAGGACTGCACCCAAGAGATAATGAAAACCTGATTAAAGTACTTAAGGATTTAAGAGATTTGGGGAATACTGTAATTGTTGTAGAGCACGATGAAGAGATTATGAATGCTGCCGACAATATTATTGATATAGGGCCAAAAGCTGGGACTAATGGCGGTGAGATAATTGCTTATGGAAGCATGAAAAAAATTTTAAGAAGTAATGGCCTAACTGCAGACTATCTTAATGGAGATAGAAAGATTGAAATCCCAGAAAAAAGACGTTCATTAAAAAATTTTATAGAAATTATTGGAGCAAGAGAAAATAATCTAAAAAATATAAATGTGAAAATTCCTCTTTCTGCCCTGACAGTAATTTGTGGTGTCTCTGGAAGTGGAAAGTCTAGTTTAGTTAAAAAAATCCTTTATCCTGCACTATTAAGACATTTTGAAATTTTTTTAGAAAAACCTGGTTCATTTTCAGGGTTAAATGGAAATATTAATACTCTTAAAAGTGTTGAGTATGTTGATCAAAAACCTATAGGCCGATCTTCACGATCAAACCCTGTAACATACGTTAAAGCTTACGATGAAATCCGAAGTCTTTTTGCCTCCCTAAAAATATCTAAAAACAGGAATTATCAACCTAAACATTTTTCATTTAATGTCGATGGTGGACGTTGCGAAAAATGCAAAGGTGAAGGAACTCTAACTGTAGAGATGCAATTCATGGCAAATGTTATTTTAGAATGTGAAGAATGCAAAGGAAGACGATTTAAAAAAGAAATTTTAGAAATTAAATTTAATGGCTTAAATATCGACGATGTGCTAAATATGACAATTGATGATGCTATTATTTTCTTCGATACACATAATGAAACCCGAATTATAAAGAAACTTAAATGTCTAAAAGAAGTCGGTCTAGGTTACATTAAATTAGGTCAATCATCAACAACATTATCTGGAGGTGAAGCACAAAGAATTAAACTTGCATCTTTTATAAGCCAAGGTGTAACAAAAGAGAAAATTTTGTTTATTTTCGATGAGCCAACAACAGGTTTGCATTTTCATGATGTAAACAAATTATTAACTTCTTTCAATTTGCTCATTGACAGAGGTCACACAATCATAGTAGTTGAGCACAATTTAGAGTTAATCAAATGTGCTGACTATTTAGTTGAATTAGGACCAGAAGCAGGAAGCAAAGGGGGGTTTTTAGTTGGACAAGGTAGACCCGAAGTAATTTCTAGAATTTCAAAATCGAATACTGCAAGTTTTTTATCTAAAAAATTAATATAATTTTTTTCTAATCTCTTTTAAAAGGGTTTCAATTTCGTCTGACCACTTAAAAATTATTAAGGGAATGATAAACAGACCTAAAATTAAAAAGCTTCTTAAAGAAATTGACAACCAAGGATTTAACAAGCTTGGAACGAAATATACAATAAGATATATAATGATTAGATTTATCAAAATACTTACAGTTTTTGCTGAGTATGGATGAATTTTAAACAAAAAATGAACTAATATAATTTTGCTGAGATTGACAATAGTAATAACAATTAGAGTAGCAAGAGCTGCCCCAATAATTCCATAACTCTGAATCATGAAGTAATTAAGTATTACCGCAAGAATTGCTGATATGACTGAAAACCAAAATACGTAATAATACTTTTTTGAATTAATAATTATGTTATTTAGACATCCCATAGACATACTAAAAAGCTTTCCCAATGAAACAATAATAACAACCCCAATAGCTGAAGAATAACCTTCCTGATTAATAATTTGATAAAAATCTATTAAGTTGAGGTTAATTAATAAAAAAACGAACCCTGATACAATGAATAAATTAAGACTGCTTTTTTTTAGAAGATTTTCTAGAGTGGTTTTTTCGTTTTTGTTTAATGCCCTAGCAACTAGTGGGCTAGTTATTTGAAACATCGCTCTGCCTGGTGCCTCAATTATAGCTGCAACATATATTGCCACAGCATAGTAGGCTACATTCGCATCAGATGTTAAAGAAAAAATCATTGACTTATCTATATCTAAAATAAAACTTGCGGCAGCACCAGAGAGAAATATCAAACTACTATATCTTAACATATTTCTCCATGATGATGGAATAAATCCGTTAAAACTTGGTAAATAAATACTAAAACTATATATCATTATGATGATCAAACGGAGATAATATCCGCAAATCAAGTAAATGATAAAAGTGTCTAAATCAATAAATTTTAAGGCATATAATATAAGAAGTAAAAATGTTAAAAGTCTTGGATATACTTCTTTCAAGAAATTTCCAAATACAGATTTTAATTGAATGCGTAGCCAACTAAAAAAGATTTCAAAATATGCTGTAGAAATAGAAATTAGAATAATTAAAAAAGGGAGCTTACTAACTAAAATATTTTCATTCGATAGAAAGTTAAGTATTTCTTTATTAAAATAAATATAAAATGGAGTTAGAAGAATTAAGACCAAAAGTGGAATAAATAGTGAAAACCATAATAAGCGGTCTTGTTGATCTTTACTGCTAGCATCACTAAAAAACTTTATTAAAGTGTGCTGAACACCAAAAGAAATAAATGGTTGTATAAGGTTTGAATTTGCCAATAAGGCAATTACAAGTCCTTGGAATTCCTTACCAGGAAATGAAGGATAAAGGAAAAGCATATTTACAGCTCCGATTATAAATGCAAAGCCTATACTTATTACATTATAAATAGACTGCCTAGTTATTATTCCCATCGGTGTTAAGTAGTTTTTCTAAAATACTGAAAGTATGCCAAAGCGGTACTAGCTGAAATAAAAATTAGTAAACTAAGCCATCTTAAATAAGTTCCTTGTTTTACTATATCGGGCTCAAATCTAAATTCTAGCTTTGAAGAATTTGCAGGAATCTGTAGTCCACGAAGAACATAATTTACGTTCAAAATATTTTTTTCAATATCGTCTATAAAGACTTTCCATCCTTTTGGATAATACATTTCAGAAAAAACTGCAAAAGCATCTTTAGCTGTATTAATACTATATAACAAATAATTTGGTTTAGCTTTTATAAGATTAATATCATTTAAAGAATCATTCGCATAGTTTTTTGAGAAATCCTCAGGTATATCCTTTTTAAGCATTAAAGCGGTTTTTTTAAAATTATTGCTATCCATTGCTTTAAGAAGTTCATCAGGTGTGTTGAATTCATTTATTTCATTAATAAACCAAGCCGAACCTAGTGCACCAGAATTTAAAAAAGTTTTTAACTCTCCACTCTCTTCGTCAGGATATAGTATATACTTAACATTTAAAAAATCTAAGATTCCACTATTTTGTTGAGTTTTATAAGCATCAATCAATTCTTGAAATCTCCGCGGTTTAGCTCCATGATAACCACCCAAAGAATTATGGAAATACGAAGTTCTAGAACCAGTTAAACCGAGTCTTGGCTCAAATACTCTATAACGCGTTTTGTCATTCTGAATGCTTTGATCGGCTTTTGTAATTTGGAATGGATTAGAAAGAACTTTTGAGTTAACGAATGCGTTACGATCTATGTATCTATTGGCGATACCTAGTAAATCAGTGAGCATTAAAATAAATGTTATACCTAAAGCTAAATTTCTTTTGATTTTATTGGAGTAAAAAAGAAAATATGTGCCCATCAAAAGGAAGCAAAAAACTATAGCTCTTAGTATATCTGACTTGAAAATAGATATTCTTGCTTCTCTAATTTTTAATAAAAGATCATTCCCATATAATTCTCTATAGTAAGAATCATTCATTCCAGAAAAGGATAGTAGGCTTTGCGAAATAAAAACAAGTATTAATAATAAAATTAGAAAGGCAGCTATTTTCAAAACTCTATTAATTTGAATTTTTTCTTTTTTAAAATAAAGATTATAAATACCTAATGAAGATAGAACCGGAACACAAAATTCTAAAATTACTTGTACTGAAGATACCGCTCTAAATTTATTATAAAACGGTACATAATTTATAAAAAACTCAGTGACAAAACTCAAGTTTTTTCCCCAAGATAGAATTAATGCAAAAACAACACCTACAGCTAACGCGTTTCTTAAGGGTCCATTTATTAAAATAATTGATATTAAAGCAAAGAAAAAAACAGATATACCTATATAGGCGGGAGCTTCTAAAATAGGTTGTTTACCCCAATAAGTCGGAACATTTTTTGAAAATTGAAGTGCTTGGGTAGAGCTAACCCCATTTTTTATGAGAAAATCATAAACACCATGTTTTTTCCCTAGATTTTCACTTGAAGCTCCTCCCTGTATTCTGGGGACGATAAGATTAAGTGTTTCAAAGATTCCATAGCTATATTCAGTAATATAATCAAAGTCTAGGCCAGTAGACCTTTCTTTAGGAGTTCCATCTGGGTTAATAGTTAGTTCGCTTGCACCACGAGTACTAAAATTAGCATATTCTGCTGTTGCCAATAAGGGAGTAGAATTAAATCCTAAAGAAATGATAACACTTGAAAACAAAAGTAATATTGATAATATCAAAGGTTTTATTTTTTTAAGTTTAAAAAAGTCATAACCATAAACAACTATAAAAATCCCTATAAGAAATAGAAGGTAATAAGTCATTTGATAATGATTTGATCTAATTTGCATTGCTAAAGACAAGGATGTTAAAATAAATCCCCAAAACCATTGTTTTCTAAAAAGTAAAAGTATACCTGCAATCACAAAAGGGATAAAACTTATTGCTAATGCCTTAGTATTATGACCGACCTGTAAAATTATGAGTAGATAAGTTGAAAATCCAAATGCCGTTGATCCAAAAAGCCCAATTTGCCATGGAAATTTTAATATTATCATCAAAAGATAAAATCCAAGTAAATAAATAAATAGTATATGCGCAGGACGAGGGAGAATTCGAAAAAAAGAGTAGATTGGACTTAAAAAGTCTGCTGGGTATTTTGCACCTAGTTGATAAGTAGGCATACCTCCAAAAGCATTATCAATCCAATAGGTCTCCTCACCTGCTTGAGCTCTATAATCTTTCAATTGTCGCGACATTCCATCATATTGACGTATATCGGACTGAAAAAGTGCTTTACCTGATAAAAGTGGATAGTAAAATAATAATGATATTATTGCAAAGCCTATAATAATTACTGAATGAGGAAAAAATGTAAAGTGTAAAATTCTGTTATTCAACTTCCTCATAGTCAATATATTCACCGAAGGATTGTGATGTAGTCTTTTTCGTTCTTTTCTTATATTCTTTAGTTTTAGTTTCTTTAGCTTTTTTTAATAAACGGGATATTAAAATTTTAAATAATAAAGGAGAAAGTAACCTGAGAATGTAAATCCCACCTAGAAAAAATATTAAGAATTTTAAAATTATTATCAATGATTTTAATTTTATTAAAATTAAGTATTTCATAATTAACTGGCGAAATTTTACAGTCTAATAAGAAGTTCCATATCACATGAATGCTAGAATGTTCTTTTATATTTGTTATATGGCTTTCAAAAAGACCCTCTTTTTGTTTTTATTTATATCGAGTTTTGCAATTTCTCAGTATACAGATCAAATAAATTCAAACAGGCCAGGTGCGTCAATAGGAGCTTTCTCTGTAGGTAAAAATGTTTTTCAATCAGAATTGGGATTTGCATATAGAAACTATGCTCATAGCGGTTATAATAATTCAACTTTTGATGCAGCAATTGGATTTCTATCTCTTAGATGGGGATTTTTAAGTGAAAAATTAGAGTTAACAATTGATAGTAAATATGCTATTGGATCCTTAATTTCTAAGTTGTATTCTCTAAACCAAAAATCAAAAAGGGAAGGTTTTTTACAAAATTTTTTAGGCTTTAAATATTTGTTTTTTGATCCTTTTAAAAAAGAGAGAGAAGTTAATGTTTACAGTTGGAAAGCTAATAATGGTTTCAAGTTGAGGGATCTAATCCCCGCAATCTCATTGACACTTGGAACTAATGTAAATTTTGAAAAGAATAATCCATTTCCGTACAACAATTTTTTTGGAAATATTTATCGTCCAATATTTTTTCAGAATTTGGGAATACCTCCAGATAAAGAACCCTTTTTTCATCTTAAAGGAATATTAGCAACTCAATCTCACTTTTTGGGATCATGGGTATTTGTAACCAATTTAATATATGATCGTTTTCTCTCAGACTATACTGAAATTAATTACATTTTAACTCTAACCCACACAATCAATAAATACTGGTCTGTTTATATTGAAAACCAGGGGATAAGAAGTGACCTTTACAGAAATTTTCTTTTCCGATCTGGTGTTGCATACCTCTACTCTGACGATCTACAAATTGAAGCCACTCTTGGGACTTCAACAAAAACTACACCAAGTAGTATTTTAGCAAATATTGGAGTATCTTATAGACTAGATTTTCACAAAGATTTTATTTCAGGAGAAGAAAAAGAAGAAAAAGAGTTAAAAAAACAAGAAAAAAATCTGAAGAAAACTTTTAAGAAAAATACAAAATCTGAGAAAAAAAGGAATCGTAAGGCTAAAAGAAACTGAGAATTATGAGTCAGAGGATCGATATCAAAAAAGTCAGTACAAAAGGGGATTATCAAACCTTTGTGGAGTTTCCATTCGCCTTATATAAGGATAACCCTTTTTGGGTACCCCCACTGGTTAAGGATGAAATTGAAACACTAGATCCAAAGCTTAATCCTGTTTATCAGAATGCAACTGCATCTTTATTTATTGCGTATAAAAATGGTGAGGTGGTTGGTAGAGTAGCAGCAATTATAAACTGGATCGAGGTTAAAGAAATAAAAAAAAATAAAGTCCGTTTTGGATGGTTTGATTTTGTAGATGATATAAATGTTTCCAAAACCTTGCTTGAGGCTGTTATTGCGTTTGGAAAAAACCTTAAAATGGAAACTATTGAAGGACCAGTAGGCTTTTCAAATTTGGATAAGGCAGGTATGCTAATTGAGGGCTTTAACGAACCGAATACTATAATTACTCTTTACAACTTTCCTTACTATTCTAAGCATTTAGAAAAGCTTGGTTTTAATGTAGCAGCTAAATGGGTAGAATACGAAATAAAAATTGATGATTTTGAATCTTCACCTGAAAGAGTTAAAAGATTTTCAAAATTAATAATGGATAAATATGAATTAACATTATTAAATTTTAAAAAACGAAAAGATATTATACCCTATGTAGATCAAATGTTTGAATTGTTAGACAAAACCTATAATCAGCTTCAAACTTACGTTCCTATTCAAGATTATCAAATAGAAAATTATAAGAAAAGATTTTTAAAGTTTGTAAATCCCGACTACATCAAATGTATTATTGATAAAGAAGGAAAACTTATATGTTTTTCAATAACAATGCCTTCCTTCACCGAAGCTCTAAAAAAAATTAATGGTAAAATTACTATCCTTAATACCTACTATCTGCTGAAGGCTATGAGAAAGAATAATCGTGCCTCGTTTTATCTAATTGGAGTCCACCCAGAATACCAGAACAAAGGAATTACAGCTATCATTTTCAATGAGATGCAAAAGCTATTTAATAAAAAACAAATTATAAGTGTGGAAACTAATCCAGAATTAGAAGAAAACACAGCTATCCAAAAGCTATGGAAAAATTATGAGCACAGGCTTCATAAAAGAAGAGCTACATATAATAAGAGCATATAAGGTGATTAATGAGGGAACAATTATTGCAATTGCCACTCCAGCGGGTAAAGGAGCGATCGGATTAATTCGTTTATCAGGACCAGAATCCATAACAAAAACAAATCTTTTTTTTAGACCCAAATCAAATAAATCCTTTGAGAAGCTACCTTGCAATAAGGTAATCTTTGGGGACCTTGTTGTTAATAATACTATTATTGATGAGGTCCTTGTCACAAAATTTAGATCACCAAATTCCTACACTGGTGAGGATGTAGTTGAAATTTCATGCCATGGTTCTAACTATATTCTGCAAAAGGTCGTTACAAGTTTTATTGAAGAAGGCATAATGCTTGCCAAGGAAGGAGAATTTACTCTACGTGCTTATTTAAATAAAAAAATGGACCTAAGTCAGGCAGAAGCTGTTTGCGATATTATAGCCTCTGAAACCTTAGCAGCACACGAGATTGCAATAAAACAATTGCGTGGTGGCTATTCTAATAGAATGAAAAAATTGAGACAGGAGCTTATAAAATTTAAATCATTAATCGAATTAGAGCTTGATTTTGGAGAAGAGGATGTTGAGTTTGCGAATTTAAATCAACTACAATTATTACTTGAAAATCTTCATAAAGAAATTAGTGATTTAAAACTATCTTTTAATTATGGAAATGCTATAAAAAACGGAGTACCTGTAGCCATAGCAGGTAAACCAAATACAGGAAAATCGTCATTATTAAATGCTCTTTTTAATGAGGAAAAGGCAATCGTTTCAAAAATCCCTGGTACAACAAGAGATTCAATTGAAGATACAATAACTATAGACGGTATTTTGTTTCGATTTATTGACACAGCTGGGCTTCGAGATACCGATGATGTTATTGAAGCAATTGGAGTTAAAAAAGCAAAAGAAAAAGTCAAAAAATCCTCAATTCTAATTTACATGTATGACAGTGATTCTAATTCAACAGATATAACTAATGAAATAAGCGAATTATTAGATAGCTCCCCTACTCTTATCACTATTGAAAATAAAATTGATAAAAATAATAACAAGTTTAACTCATCTTTAGCTTCAAAAATTGAGAACAAATTAAATTCAGTAAAAATTTATGGACAATTAGGTATTTCAACCTTCAATCCTAAAAGTTTAATTCCCCTTAAAAAGATGCTTGTCAAACTTGTTGAGGGCCTAAAAACTAACTCTAACTATATTATTCAAAATACAAGGCACTATAATGCTCTAAAGGAATCACTTCTATCAGTTGAAAAAATTCAAAGAGACCTTAACAATAAATTAAGTGGAGATCTACTAAGTGTAGAAATAAAAGAGGCAATTAATCACATTGGCTCAATTACAGGTGAAATTGACCACGACAGAGATATTTTAGGATCAATTTTCAGCCAATTCTGTATCGGAAAGTAACTTACTTCTTATTTGGTTTCCTTTAGCTGTAAATACTTAAAATACAACTTATTTGTTAATAACTAGTTTCCATTAATTTCATTCATTATTATAGTTTAGATGTACGAAAAGTGTACGAGTAATTTATTCGTACATAAAATTGTTATAAATGGCTTCAATAACACAGGCAAAAATAAACTCAACTGCAAAGAAAAATAAAGGTCAATATGTTGTGCGTTTTAGAATTTATTTTGACAAGGATAATATCCAATATAAAACTTCAAGTGATGTCACTCTTTTAAATCCTTTACACTAAAGCTTTGTGTATTAATTGACATTAAGTCCATCCTACTGAAGTCTTTCCCAGAACGAGGTTTAAGGACAAGTCCCCCAGACAGGTTTTTTAAAGTTTGTTAGGGAAGAAGTTGCAAACCCAGCAGGTTCAGATGTAATATTTGTAACACACCATCCTGAAAGGTCTTGATTGAATGCATCAGCAGCCCAAA
>CETK01146526.1_pt1 | contig 14625 bp, 14 predicted proteins | sample 361431 | NCBI WGS metagenome assembly CETK01 (sample SAMEA2622452, study PRJEB7988) | marine metagenome | biome: marine biome (ENVO:00000447); feature: surface water layer (ENVO:00002042); material: "saline water (ENVO:00002010), including plankton (ENVO:xxxxxxxx)" | depth 5 m | reverse complement strand
GATCATGAAAAAATTATTGTAGTTGATGAAAACAATAAAATAAATAACGCCGAAACCCAAAAGGTTTGGGACTTGTCAATAACTAAAAATGTTTTTTCGCTATTTTTTAGTATAATAATAATGCTTGTTGTTTTTTTAAAAACAGCGAGTCTATATAAAAGAGAACCTGGCGTCGTAAAAAGAGGATTGTCGGGCTTCTTGGAAACAATGATCTTGTTTGTAAGAGACGATATAGCAAAACCAGCAATTGGAGAAAAATATTATATGAGATATATGCCTTTTTTGCTCACAGTGTTCTTTTTTATTTGGTTAAACAATCTACTTGGCTTAATTCCTATTTTTCCAGGTGGAGCAAATCTTACGGGAAACATAGCGGTTCCCATGATTCTTGCATCAATAGTTTTTATTATCACAACGCTAAGTGCAAAAAAAACATATTGGCAGCATATTTTTGCTATGCCAGGTGTGCCTAAGCCAGTATTATTAATATTAACACCAGTTGAAATTATTGGAATGCTCTTGAAGCCATTTGTTTTGATGATTAGGCTTTTTGCGAACATAACAGCAGGACATATTATTATTTTGTCCTTTTTTAGTTTGATTTTTATATTTGGAGAAATTAGTCCAGTTGCCGGATACGGGGCATCAATATTGTCTGTTTCATTTGTTATTTTTATGACTTTTTTAGAACTATTAGTAGCATTTTTGCAGGCATATGTTTTTACTCTTCTGGCGGCGATTTATTTTGGATCGGCCGTTGAAGAAGAACATTAATAAATTATTAACAATTAAAATTTTAAAACATGATATTATCAATTTTATTAGAAGCAGCAACTGAATACGGTGCAACGCTTGGAATTGGGTACGGCGTGGCAGCTCTCGGAGCTGGAGTTGCTGCACTTGGTGCCGGCTTAGGTATCGGAAAAATAGGCGAGGGCGCGCTTCAAGCCATGGCAAGACAACCAGAGGCGATCAATGACCTAAGGGCTAGTATGATATTAATGGCGGCCTTAGTTGAGGGGGCGGCTTTTTTTGCTATGGTCGTCGGGTTACTTGTGATGTTTATGAAGTAGTATAAAATTTATAAGTAATTAATATGGAACTTGTTACACCAGGCATAGGTCTATTGTTTTGGATGTTACTAGCATTTTCTATTGTGTTAGTATTGCTCAAAAAATTTGCATGGAAGCCAATTTTGACAGCCCTAAAAGATCGTGAAGATAGTATTCAGTCCGCCCTAGATAAAGCAGATGAGGCTAGAAGGCTCAGTGAATCTGCTAATGAGGATGTTGAAAAAATGATATTAGAGGGAAGAAGAAGTAGAGAGCTAATGCTTAAAGATGCAAAAGAAGAGATTGCTGAATACAAAAAGACACAAAAGGAAATGATAAAAAATCAGGTTAACTCGGAACTTACAGCTGCCAAAGAGGAAATTCAACAACAAAAAAGACTTGCAGTTGATGAGTTAAAGAAATCTATTGCTAGTATTTCTGTTGAAATTGCAGAAAAAATTATCAAAAAAGAACTTGAGTCTAAAAGTAGATATGATCAGTTAATTGAGGATAGTGTAAAAAATTTAAACATTTAATTTTGAATAACAAGGTTTCTTACAGGTACGCTAGAGGACTATTTCAGTTAGCAAAGGACCAAAATCTTCTTGAGGATTTTTTGAGCGATTGCCAACTAATTTTGAACCATGAGCAAAATAAAGAGTTTAGTGACTTAGTAATGAACCCGACACTGAGCAGGGAAAAAAAGCAAAAAATCTTTATGGAAGCATTTAAAGGCCAAGTGTCCATAAAGTTTTTAGATTTTTTTAAATTACTCATAGCTAAGGGGAGAGAAATACATCTTTTTTCAATCACCAAAACTTACATTATGTTATACAATAAAGTTAAATCCATTATTGTTACAGAAGTAGTTTCAGCCACTCCGCTAGAAAACAACGTACTTAAAATGATCAAAGAAAAGTTTGCTTCGTTGGGCGAGATTGAAATAACACAAACAATTGACAAAAATATTGTTGGTGGAATTATTGTCAAAGTGGGAGACCTGCAATACGACTTAAGCATTAGAAACCAGATAAATAGTGTCAAAAGAGCATTTAAAATTTAAACTAAATAAAAATGACAGAAATAAAGCCATCAGAGGTATCAAAAATACTAAAAAAAGAACTAGAAAATTTAAATAATAACAATAGTCTAGACGAGACAGGAACGGTGCTTGCTGTAGGTGACGGAATTGCCCGACTCTACGGCCTTTCTAATGTTGAGTCAGGTGAAATCATTGAGTTTAATGATAACGAAAGCCAACAGGCTATAGTTCTAAATCTTGAAGAAGATAATGTCGGTGCGGTTTTACTCGGCTCATCAAGTGACATAAAAGAGGGAGATATTGTTAAGAGAACTAAAAAAATTGCCTCAATCAATGTTGGTGAAGGGATGCTTGGCAGGGTTGTTAATGCTCTTGGCCAACCTATTGATGGAAAAGGGCCAATAATAGGTCAAACATATGAAATGCCGCTTGAGAGAAAAGCTCCAGGAGTCCTCTATAGACAACCAGTTAATGAGCCTTTACAAACAGGCATCAAGGCAATAGATGCAATGATTCCAATTGGAAGGGGCCAAAGAGAATTAATAATTGGAGACAGACAAACAGGAAAAACATCTGTGGCTATAGATACTATAATTAATCAAAAAGAGTTTTATGACAAAGGTGAACCGGTATATTGTGTTTATGTAGCAACCTCTCAAAAGGGCTCAACTGTTGCTAATATTTCTAAGATGTTGAGTGATAATGGGGCACTAGCTTACACCGTAATAGTGTCTGCCTCAGCATCCGACCCAGCTCCGATGCAATTTTACTCCCCATTTACTGGCGCTGCTATTGGTGAGTTTTTTAGAGATACTGGTCGACACGCTTTAATAGTTTATGATGACTTATCTAAACAAGCTGTTTCCTATAGAGAGGTTTCGCTTTTATTAAGGCGACCACCAGGAAGAGAGGCTTATCCGGGTGACGTCTTTTATTTACATTCAAGACTTCTTGAAAGAGCTGCAAAGATTAACTCGTCAGACGAAATAGCAAAATCTATGAATGACTTACCAGATTCAATTAAATCAATTGTCAAAGGTGGCGGGTCTTTAACAGCACTACCTATTATTGAAACACAAGCCGGCGATGTATCGGCTTACATTCCAACAAATGTAATCTCAATTACTGACGGACAAATATTTTTAGAAGCGGACTTATTTAATTCAGGTGTTCGCCCAGCAATTAACGTTGGAATCTCTGTGTCTCGAGTTGGCGGGAGCGCACAGCTAAAGGCAATGAAAAAGGTGTCAGGTACTCTTAAACTTGATCAAGCACAGTACCGAGAGCTAGAAGCCTTTGCAAAATTTGGCTCAGACCTTGATGCCGCTACTACAGCTGTTCTTGAAAAAGGCAAGAGAAACGTAGAGATTTTAAAACAAGGCCTAAATAAGCCAATGAGGGTTGAAGAACAGGTTGTAATTATATTCTGTGGTGTTAACGGGCTCTTAAATAATGTTGAGGTCTCAAAAATAAAAGATTGTGAAGAAGAGATTATTAATCAAATGAAAAAGAATCATTCTAAATCAATGGGAGAGTTAATACTAGGTAACCTCACAGAAGAGGTCAAAAGCGATATTAAAAGTGTTGCTAAAAGAGTTGTAAAAATTTTCAGCTAATGCCAAATTTAAAGGAAATAAGATCTAGGATAGTTTCTGTTTCGTCTACGATGAAAATTACCAGTGCCATGAAAATGGTATCTGCAGCTAAATTAAAAAAAGCACAAGATAGAATGCAGAATATTAAGCCATATTCTACTGCATTAGATGATGCTATCCAAAACCTCATTCCTAGTGTTTCGTCTTCTGATATTGTTTTAACTAAAAGTTTTTCACAGGACGAGGCCCACTTAATTGTTCCAATATCATCCAACAGGGGGCTTTGTGGGGCCTTTAACGCAAATGTTTTTAAAGAGGTTCGAAGCTCTAAAAATCAAGACAAAATAGAAGTCTATGCTATTGGAAAAAAATCAATAGAGCTATTTAGAAGAGCAGGATATAAAATTATAGGTCAGAACTCTGATATAATCGATACTCCGAACTACAATCAATCAAAAGGAATTTCTAATTATATTATTGAGGGCTTCAAATTAGGAAAATGGTCTAGTGTGTCAATTGTGTGTAATTTATTCAAAAATGCAGCCACACAATCAGTCATTAATAACCAAATTTTACCTATTTGTTTTGAAACAAATAATATAAGGGCCAAGGATTACATATTTGAGCCGGATAAAAAAACAATTATAAATAAATTGGTTCCCGATCAAGTACACACCAAACTATTTGAATCTATTTTAAATTCAGTTGCTGCTGAACATGGCGCTAGGATGACAGCTATGCATAAAGCTACAGACAATGCAAATGAATTAAAGCAAAATCTCACCCTGTCATACAATAGACAAAGGCAGGCTGCTATTACTAATGAAATTTTAGAAATAGTTGCTGGTGCAGAGGCCCTGAAGGGATCTTAATTTTCAAAGAGCTATACTTACTGTAATAACACTATATTTATGTTTTTTAGAAAAACAACCCTTACACAACAAATTTTATTCTCTACAATATTATTAATAAGCTCATCACTTTGCATTTTTGCTTGGGTAAATATTAGCCAAATTAAGAAGGATACTATAAATTATAACTACGAACGCTTAGCCCGAAAAGATAGAGCTGTCACAAAGTCTGTTGAAGCTCTTGTAGATTTTAACCTTCCAGTTGATTTGGCCTTTTCTCAAAAACTTAAGGAAATTAGTTTAATTCACAAAATCCGATTAAATGTTTATGACCTTGAGGGAAGCTTTTTACTGGCATCGGACAGCTTACTTCAAAATGACACAATAATAACATCAAAAATCGGACAAGATATAATAAGCTCTATAGATAGCCAGACCAACAAAAGAATTGAATATGAAAAGGGCGTATATTTCGGAACATATAGAATTATATTTAAACCAAAATCACCGTTTATAACAGACGACCAACCCGCAATATCAAATACACCATACTGTATATTACATGTGGTTTATGATAAAAGCACGAAGGACGATATATTAAATAAAACAAATCAGCAGATTAAGAAGTTAATTAGGATATACCTTTTATTGTTGCTTTTAGGTATATTTTCCACCGTATTCTTACTTAATCAAATAACAACCAGACTTAGGTCAGTTACAAAGTATCTTAAGGGGGCACATAATACAACAAACCTAAAGCCACTAAGTTGGCCAGTTGATGATGAAATTGGGCAATTAGTGCAGGCCTACAATAGCCTGATAAAACAGTTGGACATTACGACAAAACAGCTCATTCGAAGCGAAAAAGAGGGCGCTTGGAAGAAGATGGCAAAACAAATAGCTCATGAAATAAAAAACCCACTAACACCCATGAGGCTAAATGTTCAGTATCTTGAAAAATCCTTTAAAGATGGTAAGGGGCGTAAATTATATTCAGATGATTGGGAGGAAAAGCTGTTTAGTTTTTCTAAAACAATGATTCAACAAATAGATACCCTCACTAGGGTTGCTAATGCCTTTTCAGACTTTGCAAGTTTAAATAAACAAAGTTTAGAGAAAATTTGTCTTGTAAGTGAGGTTGAGAGAATAGTAAATCTATTTAAAAAAAATAACGTTAAATTAAAATATGACAAGAAGCTAAACCCAATGAATGTCATGATTGACAAAACACACTTAACAAGAGTGTTAAATAACTTAATAAACAACTCGCTTCAATCCGCAAAAGCCATTGAACCGATAATAGTTGAGGTTAATTTAAAAAGTCAAAAAAAATATCACATTATTAGTGTGTCAGATAACGGTGCGGGTATTCCACCAGATATACAAAATAAAATTTTTGAACCAACATTTACAACAAAAAATAGTGGAACTGGACTCGGATTAGCAATGGTTAAGAAAATTGTAGATGATTCAAAGGGAAAGATTTCTTATATTACTTCTAAAAACGGCACAACATTCAACATTATGCTACCAATTAAAAATTAATAAATTTAACAACTATGAAAATTGAAACAATTTTTCCTGGCGACTTTGATAAACTGCATGAAAACGAGAGTGTACTTTTTCAACTGGATAGGGACACAGGAATAGCAATTATTTTAATTAATAGACCATCCCAATTAAATGCGCTTAATAAAGCTGTAATTTGTGGAATATCGGAAGTATTAGATATAATAAACAATGAAAGAAAAATTAAATGCATTCTAATTTCTGGATCTGGTGAAAGAGCCTTTGTCGCTGGAGCAGACATAAAAGAATTCAAGGACTTTAACAGTGCTGATGCATTTAATTTGAGCAAATTTGGCAAAGAAAAATTATTTAATAAAATAACTAATTTTTCTAAACCAATAATTGCTGTTATTAGTGGCTATGCTTTAGGCGGGGGGCTAGAACTTGCTTTAGCCTGTCACTTAAGGGTTGCAACAGATTCTTCAAAGTTGGGCCTACCCGAATGTTCGTTGGGTCTAATACCGGGCTACAACGGAACCCAGAAGTTAACTAAAATCGTTGGATCTAATGTTGCGCTAGAGATGATTTTAACCTCAAAAATAATTTCTTCTGATAAGGCCCTTAGCTTTGGTATTATTAATTACTGTGTAAAAAAAGATAAGCTGTTGAGTGAAGCACTAAATTTAGCTAGTTTGTGTGCTAACATTTCTCCAGAGTCAGCAGCCGCAGCAATAAAATCCGTTAATTCTTCGTATTTAAATAATGGGGAGGAAATAGAAAGTGAGGAATTTTCTAAATTGTTTGATACAAAGAATTTTAACGAAGGAATTAGTGCTTTTTTGGAGAAGAGAAAACCGAACTTTACTTAATGCTTGAACTTAAACAGCTATATAGTCAAACACTTATTTATGGTTTTAGTAGTGTATTAGCCAGAGTGTTAAATTTTTTATTAGTGCCGCTTTATACAAGCATTTTTTTACCATCTGAATATGCAATTGTTACAGAGATGTATGCCTACGCTGCAATGTTAATGATTCTTGGGTCTTTTGGAATGGAAACATCAATGTTTAGATACATTAATAAATATAAAAAACAGGATAGTTCAACAATATTTTCTACAGCATTCGCATTTGTTTTTTTTAATGCAATTACGCTTTTGATTATCGGCTCTGTTTTTTATCAGTCTATTTCGAATAGTATCGGATATAACAATAACCCAGAATATGTATTATATTTTGCATTTATTATAGCTTTCGACTTAATTACAATCATCCCATTTGCACTTTTAAGACAACAGAACAAAGCCAAATCCTTTGCACTTATTAAGACCATAAATATCATTATTAATATTTTTTGTAATGTCCTTTTTTTTATTGTTATTCCTTTTTTTATTAAGTCAAGTTATTTACAATTTTCGCACATCCTGGGGGGGTATTCTATTTCTGTTGAGTATGTGTTTTTGTCAAACCTTATTGCTAGTTTTGTTACAATTATTTTTTTAATGAGAATAATTAATAAAAATTTATCATCATTTGATTATAATATATTTAGAAAAATGTTAAAATATGCTGCACCCATCCTAGTTGCAGGAATTGCATTTGTAATTAACGAGTCTGCAGACAAAATTTTACTTAAATATCTATTACCGAAGAGTGTTTCAATGCGTGAACTTGGGATATACTCCGCGTGTTATAAGCTTACTATTTTTATGACGCTTTTTGTTCAGGCATATAGGTATGCTGCTGAGCCTTTTTTCTTTAATAAGTTTAATCAGCCAAATTCAAAAAAAATATATTCATTAATGCTCCAGCTATTTGCACTTGTTTCGGGTTTTATTTTTTTACTTATTGTTTTGAATTTAGAAATAGTAAAATTAATTATTCCTAATCCGCTGTATCATGAGGGTGTAAAAATTATTCCAATAGTTCTTTTGGCTAACATTTTTTTGGGTATTTATTATAATCTATCAGTTTGGTATAAAGTAATTGATAAGACATATTATGCTGCAATAATTTCTACAATAGGCGCTTTGATAACTATTGTTTTTAATATATTATTAATTCCAAAAATTGGATATATGGGTGCTGCGTGGTCAACCATGCTATGTTATTTATCAATGATGGCTATTTCTTTTGTATTAGGAAGGCGTAATTACTTTATAAATTATAACGTATATAAATCGTCATCCTATATCATTATCGCTATATTAATATTGTTTTTAAGCAGTGCTTCAAAATACGAGATATATAATAATATTCAGATTGACAATACAATATTTATTTTATTATATACTATCTTTATGTATAAAGAGATTAAAAAAATATTCAAACAAAATAAAAATAAACTTAATGAGAATCCCTCTTATTAATAGATCCAAGCACACTGTGCCCACATATAAGACAAGTGGCTCATCAGGAATGGATATTAGAGCAAATTTAACTGAGCCCATCATATTGGCCCCAAATCAACGTAAAGCCGTTTCAACAGGTCTTTTTTTGGAACTTCCAGAAAATTATGAGATTCAGGTGAGACCAAGGAGCGGACTTGCTTTAAGAAATGGTATTTCGGTCCTTAATTCGCCCGGAACAATTGATTCAGACTATCGAGGTGAAATCGCTGTAATATTAATTAATCATTCTAATGAGGATTTTGTAATTAAAGACGGAGATAGAATTGCTCAAATTGTTTTAACAAAATTTGAGACAATTGAATGGTCTGAGGTTAATTCAATAAACCCCACAGACAGGGGTTCAGGGGGATTTGGTAGCACAGGTAGAAATTAAATTATGAACATTATTATTCCAATGGCAGGCAGGGGCACCCGATTGCGCCCCCAAACACTAGTTACTCCTAAGCCGCTAATCGAGTTTGGTGGAAAAACAATCATTCAAAGAATTGTTGATTTATTTTCCTCGTTTAAAAAACTAAACATAAAGAAGTTGGGTTTTGTAATTGAAAGAAAAGATGATTTTATTGAAGAAATAATATCTAATATTTCAAGTCAAAATGGAATTTCATTTGAAATATTTTATCAGGGGGAGCCCAGAGGAACAGCTCACGCAATCTATTCTGCGAGGAAAATGTTAAAGGGGCCAACATTAATTGCATTTGCAGATACTGTTTTTGAATCACCTAGAATTTTTGACATAAAATCTGATGGCTGTCTTTTTGTAAGTGAGGTCACTGATCCTAGTTCTTATGGTGTTGTCGTCACTAACACAGACGGCAGTATTAAAAAGTTTGTAGAAAAGCCGAATAAGCCAATTTCAAACTTAGCTTTAGTTGGTGTTTATTATTTTAAAGAGGGGCAGATTTTAAGCCATGAAATTGAAATTATTTTAAAAAACAATATACTTTGCAGGGGCGAATACCAACTTACTACTGCTCTTGAAAATCTGCGGTCAAAAAATATGATTTTCACAACCCACAAAATAAATAACTGGTTGGATTTTGGAACAGTCCAAAATCTAATTAATTCTCATAAAAAACTAGTAGTTGATAATAGTATAAATCACAAAGAATTCAAAAATACAATTATTAAAGAACCCTGTTATATCGGGCCCGACGTATCAATTGAAAACTCAACCATTGGACCGTTTGTAAGTGTTGGTGGTTCAACAAAGATAGTCTCGTCAGTCATTGATAACTCTATAATTCAGTCGGGTTCTGTTATTAGTGATGCCAAACTAAGTAACTCATTAATTGGGAAAAATGTAGTGTATAAGCCAAACCCAATAGAGGTTAACATCGGGGACTATTCAACTTTTAAGTAATAAAAATGAAAAATATAATCTTCACAGTCTCAATCCTGCTTACAGCTTATTGTTTTTCACAAGAAAACCCTTTTAATTCAATTGACAAAAATGAAAAAGAATACATGAACTTGTATTTTGAGGCAGAAAGAAACAAGGTTTTAGAGGACTATGATAATGCTCTAGAGCTTTATGAAAAATGTATTAAAATAAAACCAGATGAGCCATCTGCATACAACGAGGTTGCAAAAATTTACTTTTTTTTAAATGACTGGGAAAACTCTGAGGACTATATTAAAAATGCTATTTCTTTAGACCCCACAAACAAGTGGTATTATTTTTTACTGCTGGACATATATAGCATAAATTTAAGTATGTCTAATCAGCTCGATGTATATGAAAAGCTTCTTGATCTTGACCCAGAAAACCTCAACTATATTTTAGCAAAGATTAAGATTCTTACTGATTTGAAAGAATATAAAAAAGCTTTAAAATATATAAAAAACACAAAAAAAACATTTGGTGATATAGTAGAGTTAATAAAAAGAGAGGTTGATATATATATCTTACAAGATAACTTTAAATTGTCTGAACAAAAAGCACTACAATTAATTGAAAAGTTTCCAAATGTTGAGGAGTCTTACGAAGTTTTAACAAGTGTATATTTACATTTTAGTCAGTATGATAATGCAATTTCAATATATTTGGACCTTTTAAGTATAAACCCTGACAATTCACGAGCCCTTGTTGCTTTATACAAAATTTACTCAAATAAAAACGATATTAGTGAAAAACAAAACTACTTATTAAAAATTGTTGAAAACAAGCTTATATCATTAAACTCAAAAAAGGAATTGTTTTATGAGTTGCTAAAAAGTAATAAACATTTAGAAATGGATTCATTTAAGGTTATAGTTGAAAAATGCCTTTCTTTTTCTAAAGATGACCCACTATTAAATTTAATTATGGCCGACCTGTACAGTAAGGAAAAAGATTATAAAATGGCCCTACAAAGTTACAAAAAGTCAATAGGATCCTTATATGTCAAAGATGAATATGTGTACAATAAAATGATTGAAATTCATTTTAACCAAGGAAGCTACAACGATGTTATAGGTGTGACCACGCTAGCTATTGAAACGTATCCTTTTACCGCCAGATTTTACTACCTAAAAGCACTTGCACACCTTAACCTTGAAGAGTTCCAGCTTGCAATTGGTGTGTTAAACAGTGGACAGAATTTTATTATTGACAACGATCTGTTCGCATCAGAGTATTACTCAATATATGGTGACATATATCATAAAATTGAAAACCACACCAAATCTGATGAATATTATGATTTATCACTAAACTATAATAATGAAAATGTTTACGTACTAAACAATTACAGTTACTATCTGTCATTGAGAGGTGAAAAGCTTGAGCTAGCTCTTGAGATGACGACATTATGTAATGAATTAACCACTAAAAATCCAAACCCATCTTTTTTAGACACATATGCATGGGTTTTATATAAATTAAAATTGTTTGACTTAGCAAAGGCTCAAATTGAAAAAGCAATTAAACTTGAAGCGAATAGTTCTACTATTTTTGATCACTATGGAGACATACTTAATAAGCTAGGTGATAAGACCGGGGCGATTTTAGAATGGAAAAGAGCATTGAGTATAGACCCAGAAAAAAATGAGATTAGAAACAAGATTATAGAAAATGAGTAGGTCCCTTATTTGCCTTTTATTAATTTTTTCTTCTTGTAATTTTTTTTTAAAAAAAAACACCAACTCGTTGCACTTGAGGGCAAACATCGAACTTGAAAACACAAATAAATCTTTTACAAAGTTAAAGACAAGTTCGGTCATAAAAAAGGACAATATAAATATTACATTTTCAACTAGCTTTGGATTAAAAATACTGGAAATGGAATATAAAAATGACACATTATTTTTTAAAGAAAAGATGTTGAATAATAAATATTATATTTCTGCAAAGGACCACGGGCTCAAAATAAAGCCTCAAAAGATTTATTATTATTTAAGTTCTAAAAAGTCTTTGTCGAAAACAAAAATACTTGATTTAAAACTATTTGAAATATTAATAAACTCCAGTAGCGATTTTTCTCATCTAAATAAAAATTCAAATAGGCTGAGTCTCCCAACAAGTTTATCGATAATACCAAGGTTTGATGAAATTAACAATATTCCCCTTTTCAATTCATTTAAAAGAGACACGGTAAATTTAAATATTGAGTATAAAAGCATTAAACTTGTAAAAAATGAAAATTAAAATTATAGTTTTTATTTTAGCTTCAAAGCTTTCATTAGTTTCAGCTCAATCGTATCGTGAACTTGTGGAGGAGAAAGAGCAATTATTAAAAGAGTCTAGTGAAATTAATTTTCTTCTAAAAAAGACAGAGGCATCCAAGTCTGTCACATTAGAAGATTTATCACTATTAAACAACGAAATTAATGTTCAAAAAAATATTTTAAAAATATTCGATAAAGAAATAAATGTACTGGCTACTGAAAAGAAAAATATAGAGTCGGAGCTTATACAAAACACAGCCGACCTTGACCTTTTGGAGCAGAGTTACTCAAGGCTATTGAGGTCATCGCATATTTTTAGCTTGAAACAAAGCCCAATCAAGTTCTTTTTATCCTCCCAAAGTTTTAATCAACTTTCAAGAAGAATTTATCATATGAGGTCGGTTGAGCGCAGTAAAAGAAGGTTGTTTGATGAAATTAAGGAAAAAAAAAAAGAAATATTAAACAAAAAAGAAGTGGTTACTCAAAAAAGATCTCATCAAATCAAGCTTAAATACAAAAAAAATCTAGAGTTAGATAAGATGAGCCAATCCAAAACCGCCAAAGAACTCATGATAAATAACTTAATATTAAAGCAAGACTCACTAAAAAAAGTGTTGCAGCAAAAAAACACAAGGTCGGATAAAATTTCCAAAGAAATTTTATTAATTCTTGAAGAGCAAAAAAATCTTGAAAAACTCAACCCTAAATTTGAATTAGTTTCTCAAAAGTTTGAAGAAAACAAAGGCAAATTACCTTGGCCCGTCAACAGAGGGTCTGTTGTTAGTAATTTTGGAGAGGTTCCCCACCCAGTCTTAAAGGGTATATCGACAATTAATAATGGAATTGAAATTGCTACGAGTGAAAGTAGCGTAAGATCAATTTTTGACGGTGAGGTAACAAAAATTATAGTTATGCCTAACGGGCAAAAGGTTGTGATAGTTCGTCATGGCCAATATTTTTCCGTATACTCCAATTTACAGGGGCTGGATGTAAATAGTGGTGACAAATTAAAAACAAATGAAACAATTGGCTCACTAGATGATAAGAAATCTGTCAAAAGATCTGTTTTGGGTCTTCAGATTTGGAAGGGGCGAGAAAAGCTAAACCCTAGACATTGGTTGGGTGGTTATTAAAATATAAAAATCTTTACTAATTTTATTAAAATTTAAAATATGAATTTAACATTAAACATTGTAGGTTTATTAGGGCTCCCTGGCGGGGGTGAGTGGATCATAATAGCTTTAGTTATTTTAATTCTTTTTGGCGGCCGTAAAATTCCTGAACTCATGAGGGGGCTGGGAAGTGGCATTAAGGAATTTAAAAAGGCAACTAAAGATGATCAGTTAAAAAGTGAGGATAACAAAATTAATGAGCCTAAAAAATAAAAACCTTGAAAAACCACGCGTCTCTAAAAGAAGTACAAAGAGATTTATTTTCCAACAAAACCTCTTGTGTCAAAATTGTCAGAGAGTTCATTCATAATATAAGTGAAAAACAACACCTTAATGCGTTTGTTGAAGTTTTTAGTGACACAGCGCTTATTAAAGCAAAAGAGGTTGACGACAAAATAAAAAATAAAAACCAAGGAAAATTAGCCGGCCTTGTTGTTGGCATAAAAGATAACATTTGTTATGCTAAACACACATGCACTGCTTCTTCAAAAATATTAGAAGGCTTTATATCTCCCTATTCATCTACTGTTGTAGATAGGTTAATTTCTGAAGATGCAATAATTATTGGAAGACTCAATTGTGATGAATTTGCTATGGGCTCTAGTAATGAAAACTCATACTATGGTCCTGTAAAGAATCCCATTAATGAAAGCTATGTCTCGGGAGGTTCTTCGGGCGGAAGCGCGTCGGCAGTCTCAGCGAACTTATGTCATCTTGCCCTTGGCTCTGACACAGGTGGGTCTGTAAGACAACCGTCTGCATTTTGTAATTTGTTTGGCTTAAAACCCACTTATGGCTTGGTTTCGAGACACGGCCTAATATCATACGCTTCATCATTTGACCAAATAGGCCCGATAGCAAAATCTATACACGACATTAATACCGTCATGGATGTTATCTCGGGCAGTGATGAGTTTGATAACACATGTGTCGGATCATCATTTGGCCAACAAAAAACAAGTTCTCAAAAAAGAAAAAGATTTGCAGTGCTTAAAGACGCCCTTGAGTTTAATGATTTAGATTCTAGAATAAAAAAACAATTTGAAAATTTTGTAAAATCATTAGAGTCCTCAGGTCATGAAATAAACTATATTAGTTTGCCAATGCTGGAATATCTTGTTCCATGTTATTATATATTAACTACAGCTGAAGCATCATCAAATTTAGCTCGCTATGATGGGATAAGGTTTGGTTTCCAGTCTCAGGACCAATGTATTAGCTCAACCAGAAGTTTGGGGTTTGGAAATGAGGTCAAAAGAAGAATTTTGCTAGGAACCTATGTGTTAAGTGAGGGCTACTATGATGCATATTACATCAAGGCTCAAAAGGTTAGAAATTTATTGCAG
>CETK01066576.1_pt1 | contig 14642 bp, 12 predicted proteins | sample 361431 | NCBI WGS metagenome assembly CETK01 (sample SAMEA2622452, study PRJEB7988) | marine metagenome | biome: marine biome (ENVO:00000447); feature: surface water layer (ENVO:00002042); material: "saline water (ENVO:00002010), including plankton (ENVO:xxxxxxxx)" | depth 5 m | reverse complement strand
AGTAACACCAAAAGGTATATAGGTTAATATACCACCCCCCATATCTACTAAGATTAATGTACTATATTTTAATCCTACATATGGACACCAAGATTCAGTTTTTATTTGAGAAATGTAATAATTAAGTCCTGTACCTATACCGACCATTCCAACACCAAATTCAACAATTATGCGATCAGATAAATATCGCTCGTAAGTAATGCCTAAAATAGACGACGATCCTAAAATATTTCCTGAAATAGAGTTTTTTTCAATTACTTGTCCAAATAGAAGTATTGGAAGAAATATCAAAATTAATACAAATTGCTTCATTTTTAAATTTAATTATTTTTAAAAATAAATTTCTTCTTATAAAATATTAATTTTTATATTTATTAATAACGAGTTGATAAAGGACGAAAAATTTGTTTTGTAAAACTGTTTTAATTAGTTAAATAGGCTGAGGTTCATTTATTGCTACACTATTACCCCAAATTTTTGGTATATTTTGTTTGCCTCCGCTATTTTTGTCAAATGAAAAAAAAAATTCAAAAAGAAACCTGGCTTTTTATTTCCGCTTTTGGTATTATGTTTGCTGTTCTTTCGTGGATGCAAGAATCAAATATTATAGACAATGTTGTTGAGTTAGGATCGTTGAAGGGTTTTTTTGCTTTGATTACTGGATTTGTATTATATATATGCTTCAGAAAAAATCTATGAAAAAAGTCTTGGTTTTGTGTACTGGTAATTCTTGCAGAAGCCAGATGTTAGAGGGGTTTTTAAGACATTCAGGTATAGACGTTCAAAGTGCAGGGTTAGAAAGCTATGGACTCAATCCATATGCAGTAAAGGTTATGAATGAACTCAACATTGATATTTCAAAAAATATTTCTAAGAAAATCAATACGTTAAATATTAATAGTTTTGATATACTTATCACTGTTTGTGATCACGCTAAAGAATCTTGTCCATACATTAAGCAAATTAAGACTAAGATTCACAAATCCTTTACGGATCCAGTATTTTTTGTAGGTTCTGATGAAGAAAAATTATTGATATTCAGGAAAGTAAGAGATCAAATCAGCACTTTCTCTAGACTATTTCTAAGTAAATATTTTAAACTTAAATAACTCTTGCGACTTAATTTGCTTCTAATTTGACAAATAATCGGTTATTTTGAAGTTTAAAATCCTTACAAATAAAATTTAAATGTCCTTACAATTTTTTATATTTATTGATGCGCAAGAACAGAATCGAATCGATAGACATTTTAAGAGGTATAGTAATGGTATTAATGGCATTAGACCATGTAAGAGGTTATTTTTTTTTTGGATCATTCACCTCCAATTTAACTGATCTATCTACAACAACACCAATATTTTTTTTTACAAGGGTAATCACCCATTTTTGTGCCCCTGTATTTGTATTATTGACAGGTGTTTCAGCATATCTTTATGGATACAAAAAGAATAAGTATGAGTTGTCTAAATTTTTATTCATTAGAGGAATCTGGCTTATTTTTTTAGAGATTATTGTTAATAATTTTTTGTGGTTTTTTGATCCGTCATTTTCAATGATACTTCTACAAGTCATCTGGGCTATTGGATTTGGTATGTTATTTCTTTCTGGACTTGTGTATTTGTCTAATAGAACTATTTTAATGTTAGGTTTATCAATTGTTTTTTTTCATAATCTTTTAGATTTTTTTGTTTTAGAAGGTAAAAGTGTAGGTTCAATATTATGGTATTTTCTTCATCAGATGGCTGTTGTTGAGGTTTCAGATAGCACCAGCATAATCTTTGGTTATCCTGTTTTGCCATGGATCGGTTTGATGGCTGTTGGTTATGTTTTGGGTTCAGTTTTTATTAATTATCAACCTAAAGAAAGATGTTCTTTGCTAATTAAATATGGTTTTTATTCTGTTATTTTATTTTTAATTGTCCGATTTTTAGATATTTATGGCGATCCAAACCCATTTTCAATGCAAAAAAGTTTTTCATCAACAATAATGGATTTTTTTAATACAACTAAGTATCCTCCATCATTACTTTTTATATTGATGACAATTGGTCCGTCGCTTTTGGTGTTAGCTTATGTAGAAAAGATTAAAAATAAAATTACAGATTTTTTTATAGTATTCGGTCGGGTTCCCCTGTTTTATTACTTTTTACATATTCTCGTAATTCACATATTAGCAATCATTATTTTGATATTTAACGGAGGCGATTTTACTATAATGCTAAATATGACTCCTTATCTTGGTGACCAACAACAATTAGTTGAATATGGATATCCAATGTGGGTAGTCTACCTTATTTGGTTTGTTGTAATATTAATTTTATATCCGCTATGTTACAAGTATATGAAGTATAAATCAAGTTCCAACAAATGGTGGCTAAGCTATTTATAATTTATTTATTGAAACAAATACAAAAAATAGAAATATGTTAAAATTTAAAACACATATAAATAATAAAAATAATGAGTGGATTACATTTATTCATGGATTTGGAGGAAGTAGTAATATTTGGCATAAGCAGGTTAGAGATCTTTGTAGGCATTATAATTTGCTTTTTGTAGACTTAAGAGGGCATGGAAAATCAAAATTAGTTCCATCCGGTTATGAATTTAAACTTTCAAATGTTTGTGATGATATTATTAAAGTTCTTCAATCTTTAAAAATTAAAAGCTCACATTTTGTAGGTATTTCATTAGGTTCAGTTTTAATTTTTAAGCTTATTGAGACCAATAAAAAATACATTAACAAATCTATTCTTTCCGGAGCCATAACTTCTCTAAATCGTTTTTCTAGATTTCTCTTATTTTGCTTAAACTTATTGAAGAATGTTTTACCTAACATTTTACTTTATAAATTATTTGCTTACATAATCATGCCAAAATCAAATCACAAAGAGTCAAGACTTACATTTATTAGAGAGGCAAAATTAATTGATACCAATGTTTTTAACCAACTAATTAAGTTTATACCCGAATTAAAAAAATACATTCTTAACTTAAAGCATATCAACTTTGATAAGTATATTCTTTTTTTATCTGGTAAAGAGGATTATTTATTTTCAGAGGATGTTAGAAAATTTTCATCTAAAAATAAACGTCATAGTTATTTTTCAGTTGATGGTGCCGGTCACGTTGTTAATATTGATAACCCAGCCATTTTTAATTCCAAATTATTAGATTTTCTAAAATAAACTTTTTTGCTGGAGAATCAATTACATAATTGATTTTAAAATGAAAAAATATAGATTGCACAAATACAAAGAAAAATCCCTAACCAATTATTTTTGTTAAGATTTTCTTTAAATAAAAGTACTCCTAATATACTTGAGCTAACCATAATTCCCATACTTACAAGAGGAAAAACTACGGAACTATCAAAATTTGAGGTTGCTAATGCTTGTAAGAAAAAAACCAATGAAAAAAAGTTCGGAATACCAAAGACAAATCCCCAGATCATATTTTTTAATTTAAAAGGGATTCTATGTTTTTTGTTAATTGATTTTAGAAAATAAATTATAAGTCCAGTCACTGATGCCACAAAAAAAAGTGTCATAAAAAATAAATAGCCTTTTTCATTGGGAAAATTTTGAGCAAAATCATTAAATATTGCATCAGAAATTCCTTGACCAAAAAAAATTATAATGATTATCCATAAATGCCTCTTATTAAAACTTAATTGTCCAGCTTTAGTTGATGACAAATAAATTCCTACAAGAGCTAAAAAAAATGCAATTACTTTTATAAAAGTTAATTTATCTTCATATAAAATTATTGCAGCAGAAACTGGAATAATCAAACTCATTTTATTAGCTACTGTTGTGATTGAAATTCCAACTTTTTGTGTTCCCATCCCATAAAAAAAAAATACGACTATAAAAAATGAACCAATAATTACTGCATGTAATAGCCATCTTGATTTGAAAATATATTCAATTGAAAAGTCAGATTCTAAGAAAAAATATGAACAAAATCCGGCGGTCAAATAATTGAATATTAACGCTTGAAGATTGTCAACGTTGTATTTTTCAAACATCTTGAACAAAATGATTAAGATGTTAAATAAAACGATTGTAAAGAATATTTCAGTCATTTCAAGTTTTTAATATATTAGATTAAGTTATTGAATTTTAATTTCTCCAAATATAAATGTTTTAATATTTAAATATTAATATCTTTAACTTATGATATGTAATTTAGAAATAAAAAAAATATTTATTGGATTTATTTTTACATACTGTGTAGGGTTTTCTCAAAATCTAGATGATCTTCAATTTGGAACAAGTAACACCTTAGATATAGTTAGTTGGAATATAGAATGGTTTCCAAAAAACTCAAATACTCCGCAATATGTCCATGAAATTCTATTGAATTTAGATGCAAATATTTATGCATTACAAGAAATCCAAGATACTACTTTACTCAAACAGATTGTTTCTAAAATTCCAAATTACGAATGTTATTTTAAAAGTAGTTATTACGCTGGATTAGCATATGTATACGATTCAAGTACAATCGAAATAAACTCTGTTTATGAAATATATACATCAGAGCCATATTGGAATCCATTTCCAAGATCACCCTTAATAATTGATTTTAATTATGAAGGAGCTCAGTATATAGTTATAAATAATCATTTCAAGTGCTGTGGCGATGGTATTTTAGAGCTAGATAATTCTTATGATGAAGAAAATAGAAGACTACAAGCTATGAACTATTTGAAGGAATACATAGATGATAATTTTTCAAATACAAATGTAATATTAACTGGTGATCTTAATGATAATCTAGATGATAATCTTCAGAATAATGTATTTCAAACTGTATTAAATGACAACTTGGATTATTTATTTGTCGATATGCCGATTGCTCAGGGTAGTAGTTTGAACTGGTCTTATCCGTCCTGGCCTTCCCATTTAGATCACATGTTGATTAATTATCCTCTTTTTGATGATTTTCAAAATCCAAATTCATACGTTTCAGTTATTAGGATAGACGATTATATGGGTGGATGGAACAATTATGATAATAATGTTACCGATCACAGGCCAATTGCCTTAAAACTTGATATTAACTCGGTTGGGATTAATAGTGATTCAAAGCCTTTTCAAAAAAAAATAGTCAAGACTGTTAATATTTTAGGTTCAGAAATTTCAACAAACACAAGTGGCTTGGTAATTGAAATATTTGATGATGGTTCAGTTGATTTTAAGTATAAATTATTTTAATTTTTTTAAATAAAATAATCAAAATTGTATTTGGCATGATTGTTGGACTAGTGTAGGAAAAAACTTTATTATGAATAATTTTTCTCACCACGATCAAATCATAAACTTTAACAGTATTATATTTTGTGACCCGATTCAATTAAAAATTTTAACACGAACCAAAAGATATATTGATGTCAATTTTTCTAAAACAATTAATTTGAAAAATCTTGCACTATCTCAGGGGACCTCTTCACATAATCTTTTGAAACTATTCAAATTTTATTTTGGTCTTTCACCTAAGCAATATCAAATAAATAGAAGAATTCAAAAAGCTAAACTTAATTTGTTAAATGGCTTAAAGGTATCTGATTCATGTTATGATGTGGGATTTAATAGCGTAACAACATTTTCTAAACTATTCAAAAGAAAAGCGGGAATAACCCCAAGACAATTTAAAAAAAATAATTAATTGTTTTTTTTATATTTTTCTCATTCTTAAGTTTAAAGGGGTTATTTCCAAATATTCATCTTCCTTAATATATTCCATGGATTCTTCAAGTGAAAATTCAGTTTTTGGTGCAATTTTCATGGCTTCATCTGAACCTGATTTTCTCATATTTGTTAATTGCTTACCTTTGACAAGATTAACAGCTAAGTCATTGTCTCTGTTATGTTCACCAACAACTTGGCCTTTATAAATTACATCACTTGACGACACAAAAAATCTCCCTCTGTCTTGTAGCCTATTCAGTGCAAATGCTGTGGCTGGTCCTTCTTCACTAGATGTCAATGATCCTTTTATCCTGGTTTCAATTTCACCAACATGAATTTTAAATTCTTTGAATCTGTGAGTCATAATGGCATTTCCAGCAGTTGCGGTTAAAATTTGATTTCTTAGACCAATTAATCCTCTTGAGGGAATAATAAACTCCAGATGTTGCATGTCACCTTTGGGTTCCATTACTAATAATTCGCCTTTCCTTCTAGTTGTAAGTTCAATAGATTTACCAGAATATTGCTCAGGTACATCAATTACTAAATTTTCAAAAGGCTCATGTTTTTGACCATTGATTTCTTTTTCAATAACTTTTGGTTTTCCAACTTGTAGTTCATACCCCTCTCTTCTCATCGTTTCAATTAGGATTGATAAATGAAGTATTCCTCTGCCATATACGATAAATTTTTCTTCAGATTCAGTAAATTCTACTTTTAGAGCTAGATTTTTCTCAGTTTCTTTTATTAGCCTATTTCTAATGTGTCTCGATGTAACAAATTTACCTTCTTTACCAAAAAATGGAGAATTGTTGATTGTAAATAACATACTCATAGTTGGTTCATCTATTTTAATTCTAGGTAGTGCTGTAGAATTTTCCAGATCTGTAATTGTATCGCCAATTTCAAAATCATCTAGGCCAACAATTGCACAAATGTCACCAGAATTAATATTTTCAACAGGACTTTTTCCTAAGCCTTTAAATTCAAATAATTCTTTTACACGTACTTTTTTATTACCATCTCTTTGACATAGCATGTATTCAGAATTTTTTTTGATATTGCCTTGAAAAACTCTTCCAATTGCAATTCTTCCTTTAAAATTAGAATAATCTAAAGATGTTATTTGCATCTGCATCGTGCCTTCACGTTTAGGAGCTTCAGGAATATGCATTACTATTGCATTTAATAATGGATCAATATTGTTAGTTGGATTTTTCCAATCCAAACTCATCCATCCATTTTTAGATGAACCATACAATGTTTGAAAATCTAGTTGTTCTTCACTCGCGTCCAAGTGGAACATTAAATCAAATACAGATTCTTGCACATTGTCTGGTTGACAATTTTCTTTGTCAATTTTATTAATTACTAATATAGGTTTAAGATTTAGTTCAATAGCTTTTTGTAATACAAATCTGGTTTGTGGCATTACTCCTTCAAAAGCATCAACAATTAATAAAACACCATCTGCCATTTTTAGAACCCTTTCAACTTCGCCTCCAAAATCTGCGTGACCAGGTGTATCAATTATATTAATTTTTGTGTCTTTATGTGTAACAGAAATATTTTTAGATAAAATTGTAATGCCTCTCTCTCTTTCAAGATCATTATTGTCTAATATTAACTCTTTATTTTCTTTTTTAACATTCTCATTTAAACATGATTGAATGATTTTATCTACCAATGTTGTTTTACCGTGGTCAACATGTGCAATGATTGCAATATTTCTTATTGAATTCATAATTAATATTTTTGCAAATATAATTTTGTTTACAATTAAAGGTTTGAGTTTGGTACAAAATGTAAGATTTTTTAATTGATTGTTTTTATATTATTCTTTTAGTTTTTATATAAATTCATAAATGTATATTTGACATTATGAAATATCTTAGCCTTATTTTACTCTTTTCGTCAATTACCTTATCGCAAATTAAATTTATATCTCCCAATGGTAGCGATTTAAAAGGTGATGGCTCGTTTGACAACCCATATCTTACAATTCAAAATGGTATAAATAATGGAGGAACTGAAATTTTGTTATTGGAGGGAATATATACAATTCAAGAGGAAATAAATGGTTCAGATTTAATAATTAGACCATATTTAGATGATAATGTAGTATATAATGGTACTATAACAATTAATGACCCTGATAATTTGACTGCTGATTGGGAAATACACTCTAAAAATATTTACAGAACTCAGATTGATCAACCTGTATGGCAGCTATTTGTCAATGATCAAGAAATGATTATGGCAAGGTGGCCAAATTCTTCTTTTGACAATGAATCGATATACAAAAAAGAATATTGGGCACATTCTGAATCTGAAGATATTGATGGAGTTGTTAATGATATTACAGATATTTCTTTAATTGATTACGAGGATAAAAATTTATCTGATTTTTCAAACGAACAAATTGATGGAGCAATTTTAGTTGCTAATTTTGGATCATTTAAAACCAAGGTTAAAAATGTCACATCCTCTGGCTTAGATATTCCAAACAAGAAGTTTGAATATAGTCCTATTGGAAATGAGTACAGAAATAAACATCATTATTATTTTTTAGAGGGTAAAATTGATTTTTTGGACTATCACAATGAATGGTTTTATGATGACGGATTTTTATATATGTGGAGTGAAGATGGTACAGATCTTCCGAGCTTAAATATTAAGGGAAAAGTCAAGGATTATTCTTTAACATTTTCTAATTGCAGTAATGTAGCAATTGAGGGTATTAAGTTTTTTGCATCGACTATATCTATACAAAATTGTGAAAATATAACAGTCAATCAAAACGTTTTCACATATCCTAATTACTCCAAGAGAATGTTGGGCGATACACTTTCACCATTAGTAACCAACATTGACCAAAATATAGTAACTACGTCATTGCCCTCAAATTCTTCTAGTTCTTCATGTGTTTTTTCAAATAATGTTTTTGAGTACACAGATGGTGAAGCGTTAATTTTAGCTGGAAATAATCACGTTGTTAGAAATAATTATTTTCATCATATCGACTGGTCATGTGCTGAAACACAATCATTGGGCCTCACAATTTATTGTAGTGGTGAAGACCTTACTTTTGAAAAAAATATAGTGCATACAACTGGTGCCTCATCAACTCTAAGTTTAGGTGCAAGGGCTAGAATTTTATATAATGATATCTCAAATACAGGACTTTCACAGAGTGATGGTGCAGTTGTTCAGATTACAAAAAATGTTGTAACTGGCACAGAAACTGCTTTTAACTGGTTTCATGATACTGAAAAAATGGGGTTTCGTTTTGATGCACCTTCAGGAAGTCCTGAAGTAGCTGGAACAGAAGGATTAGCTCACCATAATGTCATATGGAATATTGGAAAAAATGGTTATGGCGGAATTGGAATGATGATAAAAGGAGACCATCATGAAATTTATAATAACACTGTATTCAATTGTGACAAAACAGATATACTGATTCTAGATGAAGATTCTTTAATAAATTTGGATACATATACAGAAAATAATGCTGCTGACGTTATTTCTAATCACAGAGTTGATGATGTGCCAAATGAAATTAGTATACCAGGGTTCACCAGTAATAATTATTCTCTATATAATGATCACACCAGTAATTTTACATCGACAATTGAACCTTTATTAAATTCTCCAATTGATTTGGTCTATAACTCGGAGACTGTATTGGAAGATAGATATTTGTACAATTTTTCACCCTACGACACATTATTAATTGATAAGGGTAAAATTATAAATACAATCACAAATCCTATTACTAGTCATCCAAATGTAATTCAAAGAAACATCACCGAAAATTATGTTGGTGGATATCCTGACATAGGCGCATACGAGTATGGAAATGATTTATGGGTACCAGGCATTGATTTTACCCCAATTACATTCCCCTGGCCATGGCCAAGTTTAAATATTTTTGGCTGTACTTCAATGGATGCTTGTAACTATAACCCTGAAGCTAACAGTGACGATAGTTCATGTATTTATCCAGAAGTATTTTATGATTGTGAAAACAATTGTATTAATGATATTGACAACGATTTAGTTTGTGATGAAATTGACAATTGTCCAGAAGTTTTTAATCCAAGTCAAATAGACTCAGACTTTGATAATATTGGGGATTCTTGCGATAATATTGAATTAACTGAACTAAACAATGAAAAGAAAATTATTTTAATTATAGATATTCTTGGAAGGACTTATAACCATGGCAGTTTTCAAATTGTAATATATAATGATGGAACCGTTCACAAAAAAATTACATCAGAGTGATCTTACATTCAACTATCATAGTCAATTAATATTGAAATTAATACATTTACTATGATATGTATTATTTAAACATATTATAAAGTATAAAACCCATAATATCTGCAGCCTCATCAATTCTTTTAGAAATAGGAGTCCCGGCACCGTGACCAGCACTAGTCTCAATTCTAATCAGTGTTGGATTGTTCCCCTTTTGTTTGTCTTGTAATTGTGCTGCAAATTTATAACTATGAGCTGGGACAACCCTGTCGTCTTGCTCGCCAGTTAAAACAAGAGTAGCAGGATATTCAATACCATCTTTTACATTGTGCACAGGTGAGTAATTTAAAAGGTAATTAAACATTTCTTTACTTTGCTCTGATGTTCCATAGTCGTAAGCCCAACCTGCACCAGATGTAAATGTGTGATATCTAAGCATATCTAGTACTCCTACTGCTGGAAGTGCAACTTTAAATAATTCAGGCCTTTGTGTCATGCAAGCTCCAACCAGTAATCCACCATTTGACCTTCCACTTATTGCTAAATATTCTTGAGATGTATATTTTTTATCAACTAAAAATTCAGCAGCTGAAATGAAGTCATCAAATACATTTTGTTTTTGCATTTTTGTTCCAGCGTCATGCCACTCCTTTCCGTATTCTCCACCTCCTCTTATATTTGCAACTGCATATATTCCACCCATTTCTAACCAAACTGCATTTATTACTGAAAACGATGGTTTGATAGATATATTAAATCCACCATATCCATATAGAATTGTAGGGTTTTTCTCATTAAGTTCTATGCCTTTTTTATACATAATATTGAGAGGTACTTTAGTACCGTCTTTTGATAAGTAAAAATGTTGTTCAGAAACATAATCACCAGACTTAAAATCTATCTTTGGTGACCAGTAGAGAACTGATTTTCCTGTTTCTACGTCATATTTAAAAGAGGATCTAGGTGTAATATAATTACTAAAATTATAGAATATTTCCTTTTGATTTTCTTTTCCAGAAAAACCACTAACATTACCTTTACCTGCAAATTTCACTTCTCTGATTAGTTCTCCTTCATAGTTGTATTGTAAAATTTTAGAGTTAGCATCAATAAAATAATTAGCAAAAAAATATCCGCCACCTTTGGAAATATTTAAAACATTTTGGGTTTCTGGAATGAAATCAATCCAATTTTCAGTGTTTGGTTTTTTTGCATTTGTTGTTATTATTTTTTTATTTGGTGAATTAAGATTTGTTGAAATAAATAGCTTGCTTCCAATGTTATGAATTACATAACTACTACTTTCAAAATTTGATGTGATTTGAATTAATTTACTTTTAAATTTCTTTAAATCTTTAATATACAGGTTATTACCTGATGTTTCTTTTGACGCACTTATTATTAAATAGTTTTGATCTTTGGTTACTGACCCACTTACATATCTAAATTTTTGTTTATCCCCAAAAATTATTTTATCCTTTTTTTGAGGTGAGTTAAGTTTGTGATAATACAATTTGTGTCTATCTGTTTTGTCAGACAATACTGAATTTTCTGGCTTGTCGTAAGATGAATAATAAAAGCCTTTGTTCCCATTCCAACTTATTCCAGAAAATTTGATATCAAATAATGTGTCACCAATAATATTTTTAGTTTCAACGTCCATGACAATTACCTTTCTCCAATCAGATCCTCCCTCGGATATTGAGTATGCAACCAAGCTACCATCATTACTAAATGAGATTCCTGCGAGTGATGTTGTTCCATCAATTGAAAAGTTGTTTGGATCTAAAAAAATTTCTTCATTTTCATCAATATTCTTTTTTCTGTATAATACATACTGATTTTGTAATCCATCATTTTTATAGAAATATGTATATTTTCCCTCAACAAATGGGGTTCCTATTTTTTCATAATTCCATAACTCTTGTAATCTTTTTTTAATTGTATCAATCTCACTAATATTGTTTAAATATGAAAATGTTAGTTCGTTTTGAGATTTAATCCAATTTGAAACTTCAGGTGATTTATCATCTTCTAACCATCTGAAAGGATCATCTATTGTTGTTCCATGGTAGTTATCGGTAACAATTTTTTTTTCAGTTACAGGATATGCAATTTGTCCAATTGAAATATTTAAGGACAATAATATTGTTATACAAAATATAATTTTTTTCATGAAATAAACATATTTAAATATTAATAGTCTAAATTTAGTTTTTTGAAATTAAATTATGAATACTTTTGAGGTTAAATATCATGGAAATTTAAGAAGTCAAGTCATTCATATTGATTCTAAATCTAAAATTTCAATTGATGCTCCAAAAGATAATCATGGTATGGGCGAGTTTTTTTCCCCTACTGATCTCCTGTGTTGTTCTCTAGCAACATGTATTATGACTATTATGGCAATTTCTGTTAAAAAAAATAATATTGATTTGATAAATACAACTGCAATTGTAAAGAAAACAATGGCTAAAAATCCTAGAAGAATAAAAAAAATACAAATCAGTTTTAATTTTCCGAAGGAATACGATAACAAAACTAAAAATATTCTTGAGCGAGCAGCCAAGAACTGCCCTGTCCATCACTCATTGTCAACTGATATTCAAAAAGATATCTATTTTAATTACCAATAATTTTTTTTACTAAAAAATTTAATTTAAGCTAGATATATTAACATTGTAAAGTAGTGAAATGAACTTCCGATCATTACAAAAATATGCCAAATGAAGTGGAAGTATTTATACTTTGCATCTAGAAGATAAAAAATGACTCCTGTGGAGTATGCTAAACCGCCTAACATAATTAAATTCAACCCTGGAACAGGAACAGACGAGACTAAAAGTTCCCATTTTAAAATAATCATCCACCCCATGATAAGATATAATGCCACAAAAAATATTTCATATTTTCCAGTGTAAAATACTTTAAATATTATTCCAATTATTGCCAAAGTCCATTGGGCACCAAATAAGTACCAACCAATTTTGCCAGAAATGTTTAGCAGTAATATTGGTGAGTAAGAACCCGCAATAAAAATAAAAATACTTGAATGGTCAATTATTCTTAATAAGTGCTTTGTTTTTTTATCTTTTACTAAATGATAAAAAGTAGATGCTGCATATAATAATATTAGACTAATGCCATATATGACAGCGGCAAAAAGACTAAAGTTTTTTTTAGATAAGTAAAATTTTTCAATTAGAAAGAATAGTCCAATAACTGAAAAAATTAGTGCAATTCCATGAGAAACAAAATTTAAAAACTCTTCATTATCTTGGTCAAAATATTTTTTTTTCATTATTAACACAAAGCCATCATTAATTTTTATTCATTGGAATTTCCATTATCAATATTTCACTGTCCATTTCTGCGTTAATTTCTACATTTTTAATGTTCCACATTCCTATACCATCTCTTTTTGACAGTTGATTGTTATTTATATTTACTGTTCCTTCAATAATAAAAATATAGACCCCATTATTCTCCTCATTGAGTTTATAATTTGTTTTTATTTTTTTGTTGAAATTACCCATACTAAACCACGCATTTTGATAAATCCAGACTCCTCGATTATTTTTATTTGGACTTAATATCTGAAATAATTCATTAGATTTTTCTAATTCTTTTAATGATTTTTTTTGATATCTTGGTTCTACATTCAACTTATTTGTGTAAACCCAAATCTGAAGCACATTTACATCATTAACTTTATCTGAATTGAACTCACTATGATTTATGCCAGTTCCAGCACTCATCACTTGGATTTCACCTTTGCTAATAATTCCTTTATTTCCCATATCATCCTCGTGCTTAAGTGATCCTGAAAGTGGTATTGTAATTATTTCCATGTTATCATGAAAATGCATGTCAAAACCCTTGTCACCAGCAATTATGTCATCATTCAAAACTCTCAGAACTCCAAAATTCATTCTCTCAGGGTTATAATAATTAGCAAAACTGAATGTATGATTAACTTTTAGCCATCCAAAATCTGCATGATTTCGGGTTTCTGATCTGTGAATTATTGTATTTTTCATAGTTGTCTCATTATTTATTTTTTGTTGAACTTTAACAAGTTTATTTATCCTCATAGCACTTGTGATAACTGGTATGGTAAGAACTATAAAGAATGAATAAAATGTATATTTGATAAGTTTACTTTTCATTATTTTAAATATTAATTATTCTTTCTATAAACCAAAATAGTCCAACAAAACTTATTGCAATTGAAGCTGGAATTCGAACTATTTTTCTTTTCCAATTTTTATTAAAAGCGATATATGTAATTATAAATGCTAAAATAAGTACAGTAATTTGACCAAGCTCAACACCAACATTAAATGCAAGTAACAACGACGTAAAATTATCTTTAGGTAACCCATATACACTCAAGACTGATGCAAATCCAAGCCCATGAAGTAATCCAAAAATAAAAACTACAAGATTCCTAATTCTACCTGGTTTTTTGTTTAAACAGTTTTCAAAGCCAATCCAAACAATTGACATTGCTATTAGTGGTTCAACAAGACTTGAGGGCAGGTTAATAATTCCAAAGGCGGCAATTATAAGAGTCATACTATGTGCAACTGTAAATGAGGTTATCTGATAAAATAAGGATTTTACAGATGTAAAAGAAAAAAATAGTCCGAGTACAAAAACAATGTGATCTAATCCTTT
>CETK01015905.1_pt1 | contig 14677 bp, 2 predicted proteins | sample 361431 | NCBI WGS metagenome assembly CETK01 (sample SAMEA2622452, study PRJEB7988) | marine metagenome | biome: marine biome (ENVO:00000447); feature: surface water layer (ENVO:00002042); material: "saline water (ENVO:00002010), including plankton (ENVO:xxxxxxxx)" | depth 5 m | reverse complement strand
TCTAGTACACCAGTACTAGCATTATACGTTGCCGTCGAAATTGTATGGGCTGACTCATTGATGTAAGAGTGTCCAACACCCACATTCAATACAAGTTCACCTGTACCAGCATTATACGTTGATGTTGATATTGAACGTTCTTCTATTGTGGATACACCAACTCTTACCTCAAAGGTATTAGTTGTGACGGAAACAATTCCTAGATTTGTATTATAAGCAGGGTCGGTCTTACGAGGATAAGCATGTTCAGTCGCATAGTCATCTTTAGCACATTTGAATGTTAATGCACCTTCTGCTATTTGTATCTGTGATGATGGTCTCTCCACGCCATTAGTTGTTGCATTGACAAAGACGTAAGGAGTATAGTCTCCACCACCAGTAATAACTGCATCAGTTCCAATACCAGATAATGTATATGGATAATCACCACCAGAGATAACACCGTCTACTGCAACACCTTGGTTAGGTAAGAAGACATAAGTATTAGCTCCAGAAGTAGCTCCTACATTACAAGTAAACATAGTACCAGCAGCACCTACAATCTCTACTGGTTTATCGTAGTATGGGTCACTGGGTCTTGGGTAGAAATGATTACTTTGGAATCCATCTTGTTCACATTTAAAAGCAACAGAACCATTTTTGAATTTGATAGATTCTCCAACTTGGAAGGTGTGTAATCTATCAAGAGAAACAGTCATAATACCTGTTGCTGGAGTATAGTCAGCAAATCTGATATTGTAAGTTACAATAGTTGAAATACCAACGTTGACTGTAATTGTTGTTCCAGCTACACCTGTGATTGCAACAGCGGTATTATAAACTGGATCTTTTGCTCTTGGATAATACTTAATCGCACTGTTTTGGTCAGCAGTACATGTAAATCCTAATGAACTGTCTCTAAACTTAATACTTTGTCCAACTGTAAGATCATGAACTCCAATACTCATTGTCATGATACCTACAGAGGGTGTGTAGTCCGCCCCAGACACTGTGTAATCCAATCTAGTAGTAATACCAGCAAAGACCTCAAAAGTGTTTGTTGTCTTGTTTGAAATGGGTATCCAACTATCACTGATTGGATCTGTAGATCTTGGGTAATATTTGGTTGATGTAAATTGGTCTAGTGAACACTTCCAACCTATAGATTCATCTGCAATTCTAACTTGATCGCCATTTGAGAAACCATGATTAGGGATAGTCACAGTCATAATACCCACAAGAGGGTTGTAATTAGCAGTTGTTATTGAATATTGACTTGGACCTGTTAGACCATGATTAGCAATAGTTAGAACTAATGAACCAGTGCTAGGAGTATAGTCGGCACCTGTAGGTGTGGTGGTTCCGCCCCCGACTATACTAACTGAATTAGGTATGGTTTTTGAAGGGACAAAAACGTGTGCATAATCCCCACCTACCTTAATAGTTTTTTCGTCTGAACTTACATAAGTATGTGCATAATCACCGCCCGCAAAAGTAGATGTTGCAGTCGCACTGACAAATGAGTGTAGGAAAGGTCCTCCAGTTAGTAATGCACCTTCTTCTGCACGAACAAAACTATGTGCATAATCTCCACCATATATGATTGCTCCACTGATTGCTTCTTCAAATCTGTGAACATATTGATTCTTGACACGAGATATACCAACATCCATTGCAAGTGCAGTTCCAGCATATCCTGTGATTGGAATAGAAGTGTCGTATGCAGTTGATCTACTTCTTGGATAATAGTGTTGATATGCACCACCATCTAAAGCACATGTAAATGCAAGACCAGATAATATAATATCTTTACCTACTTTGTATCCATGAGGTGCAGCAGTAGTGACCGTAAGAACACCTGTAATATTATCATATAACGCACTAGAAACGCCTAGAGCAGGGTCGTAATCACAAGTGAACGCAATACCAGAAAGTATTACACAATCATCTTCTGTGAGGTTGTGATCTTTTCTCGTAGTAACAGTTGCAATACCAGATGTTTCGTCATACTCAACATTACCAACCGCAACGGCAGGAGCATCTGTAAATGTGACTGCAACACCAGTTACATTAACAAAATCGTCAGTCTCTAGTCCATGACCAGTGTAAGTTATAAATGAACCAATACCAGACTGTGCAGTATGAATACCAGTGGTAGTAACTGCCATACCAATATTCACAGTGAAGTTCTTTGCACTTAAGATGCCAGTAACACCAAAGTATTTTTGTGCATCAGATGGGAACGTAATATTGCCAATACCTGTATCGAATTGAATACCAGCTAACTTGACTACGTTTGAGGTTGTTAATCCATGAGCAGAAGATGAAGTGATTGTTGCGATACCAGATAGAGGTTCGTAATCTACTTCGGATATAGTTTTTACAACCCCATCAGTATAACCAAATGCACTAATAGTTGTTATACCATTTGCAGGGGTCTGATCAATGTAAGATATAGTTCTTGGTGCATAGAAACCAGTTCCACCCTCTACAATACTAAAGTTGGTTATGATACCAGATTCTGCTCTGTTTACAACAGCTCCACCAACGTATTCATGTGCAAAAGATGATATACCAATAAAACATCTAAATGTATTTGCAGTATGACCACTTAGCACATCAAAACCAGTGACGTTTCTACCATCCATGATTGCGGTGTCAACGCCTGCTTGAACCTTACCTCCGCTAACATAGGTAATAGGTTGCGTACCGACACCACAATCTACAATTACATTGTTAGCATCTACAATTCTTACAATAGGATATGCGTCTTCTCTAAAGGTGTATGTGGATATACCCTCTGTTACTTGTATTTCTTTTATTAATAAATTTCTACTTTGATTTCTTGCAGTTCCAATATAATGACCAGTGGCTACTCCAATACTTGTAATACCAGTTACATAATCATACCCAAATGAGGTAATAGTTCTGGCAACGGATACAGGAGAGAAAGTAAACCCAGCACCTGTAATTCTAATTCTATCATCCTGTACAAATCCATGAGAGTTAGCGGTAAATGTACAAACACCAGCAATGTGGTTGTAATCTGCTGTAGAAATTGCAACTGCACTACCACCTGATGTTCCTAAAACTGCACCAATACTTGCACCAAATCCTTGAGAGGATCTTACACTAATTTCTGGTATTGCTCTATATCCTTGTCCCTTCCCTTCTAGTTGTATAAATTCAAGACTACCAGTTGTTCCAACACCAACTCTTGCAGCCGCTTTGAGTGGTGTGTAATATCCAGCACCTGTTTGTAATCCAACTTTATTGATTCTTCCAGCTCTAGGAACTCCACTTAAGAAATTAAGTTTGTTAGTTGTACTATCAATAACTTCAAAATCAAGACCAGGCGTTTGAACAATATTATTGATTAGTATGAATGGGTTGTTATTGATGTCTACACCTGTATTCACACTATTGTACAGGGCAGTTACAACACCCAAGTTTTCCGATAGATCAAACTGTGTGCCTGCAACACCTGTAAAGTCTAAAGATATGTCATCAAGAATTACGTTATTGTCTTCTGGGTCAAATGGATCTAATTTTCTAGAGAATAATCTACCAGAGAAAGAAGAACTAGTTTGTAATCCAATAGGACCTGCTTTTCCATATGGTGCATCTGTAAAGAATATATCATCTTGTACAATATTGTAATCACCAGAAAATACAGAGTATCCAGCACCAACTATATGAGTGGTTGCTATAGATCCAAATGCACCTCTTTCTACAACAACTTGTGAGTTGGTAGATGTACTGAATACAGGATAATACCCTGCTCCAGTTTTGAAGATAACAATTTCTGATATTGTGCCTACACCACTGATGATAGGGTAAAACACACCCTCTGTTAAAGGAGTTGTTGTACCTTCAATAACTATTTTTGGAGGGTTTGTTTGTGCATACCCTGCTCCACCAGATAAAACCTCAATATCGGAAACACCATATACTGAGTTAAATGTTGGTCTGAGTAGAGCTCCTTCTCCTGGCGTAACTCTTGTTGACATTTATTCCTCTATATGATGTTGATAGAACTACTGCAATAGACTCTGGTAACTCCAGTGCTATCACGAATTATACTGAACGTCAATATATCATCATTGTTTGTGGCAGGCGGAGGATTGCCTCCAACCCATTTGATGCCGTTTGCAATCACTGAACCATTTACTTTACAGTTGTCACCATAAGTATATCCGATTCCAGCATTGATGATAAGTGTTGCTGTTGTTGCCTTACTGTTTTGACCACTAACATTTATAAAATCCCATGTGGTAACAGATGTTGACAATCCACCTAATACAACAGATCCCTGCGAAACATCGAGTGTGAACGTGCCACCAGCACTTACAGTTAGAGTATCACTAAAGTTTCCTACAACTTTTTCTGTAATGTCAGAGTTGAAGTTCACCTGATCCATCAGGGTACTTGCACCACTTACTTGGATGTCTCCACCAACATCTAATCTGCATTTTGGTGCAGTGGATCCTACACCACAATACGCTTCATTAGTAACTACAAAAGATTTGTTGTCACTTATTGCCTCATCCGATACTCTTAATCCAAATCCATTACCTTTGGCAACTGCCCAGATGGTTGGTTTTTCATTTGAGAATGACGCAACTTCTAGTTGTGAAGTAGGTAGCGATGTTCCAATGCCGACCATACCGTCTGCTTTAATTCGGAACATGGTTGTTGCAGTTCCAACCTCAATAGGACCTTCTGCAATCGCACCAGGCTGTTGAATTGTAACCTTACCTAAATCACCGTAAGTCGTTGTTACAACACCACTTGTGTTAATATTAATATCGTCTGCAACACTTTTTGCCATACCAGCAAAACCAGATGTAGATGCAATACCACAGTTGGTAGCAAATCCAGAGGTGCTAGCGAAAGAAACAAAACTTACAAGGTTCGTACTATCTCCAAAAACATCATATATCTCGTTAAAATTATTATTAATCTTAATAGTCGCTGCCAATAAAGTATCGCCCGTTCCATCGTTGGGTTGCGTGCCAGTACTAATCCCTTGTTTAGACATTACTTAAAAAACGTTTTCTTTTTATTTATAGTTAATATGGAGGGTTATCATCCATAGTTGCAAATGTTGTACCCATTTTAGTCACAGATGAGTTAACTCTCTTGGTATCGTAGTAAAAGTCAGTAGCTACTGTACTGTTTGCAATAGCAAATTTTGCCTGTGCAAATGTAGTATCACCTATCTTTTTCACTGTAAGAAATTCATCGTCCATTTTGATGATATCACCTTTAGTCAAAGATCCAATACCAGCAGATATTGTTATACCTTGATCCAGTGTACCAACAGCGTCAGCCACAGTAACTCCTAATCTCTTGTTCTTGATAGGAGTTTGAATAATATTATCAATCATAATCAAAGCTTGCTTGTTAGGTTCTGCAACTTTGAGTGTGTGGAATCCAGTTCCCAAACCAGTAAATGTGAAAGGAAGTGCAGTTGCTAAACCAGAAATCCTAAATTTAACATCATCGACTTTTGTTATGAACAATCGGTCAGGCATGATGTTTGTTCCTAATTCTACAGGACTTAGGAAAATATTATCTGTAGGTGTTGTACCACCAACATATGTACCAGCAATAGAAATAACATTGGTGGAAGCGTATCCAGTTCCTCCATTCACAACTCCTACATCTGTAATATCTAAGTTACCATCTCTGGTAATATTGAATATAGCACCAGATCCAGATCCATCAGTGGTAGAAGGAACGTTAGCATACATGGTTGAAATACCAGTTCTAGTTCCTGTGACTTTAGTGACAGGGAATGTAAGATCATTTGCTGGAGTTGTACCACCTAAATGAGTTCCAGCAATACTTACGTTATCACCGATAAAGTATCCAGATCCACCATTGGTCAGAGTGACTGCTGTAGATATACATTGACCAGTAGTTTGATTGAAGTCAAACTTAACTTGGAACGTAGCACCACTACCTCTGGTTGATATTCCAGGCACACCACCTTCAAGAGTTCCAAATCCAAATATTCTAAACAGAGGGCCTGGAGGATTTTCTGTTACAGCTGTTCCTGTTACTGGGCCTGGAATTTGAACATTATAACCATTTTCAAACATTGCACTACCACCAACACCAGATGCTTTAGCAGCCATAATAATATCTCTTGTTCCTGTGGTATGAGATGTAGTTGCAATACCAATCTTAGTGCCTCCAAAGGTTTCTAAGATAACTTCTTGTCCTGTCTGGAAGTTATGCCTTTGAATGTCAAGAAGGTTATTTCCAAGATCAACGTTGACAGGAGCACCAGCACCAGCATTATACACCGCTTTGAATACAGGAGAATTATCTACAGATAGTTTAAATTGTTTACTACCAACTAATGTTCCTGTTCTGTCATGAGCACCATTGAAACCGTCAGAAATATCATCTAGGTTCAAGACTTTATTAGTCTTGTTCATAATGAAACTCTTGATTGGTCTGCCTTCTGGGAAGAAGATTCTTTGTACAGATCCATCTTCTAGTGCATCATCTTCTGTGACCATGGCAAAGTTATCTCTCTTACCCATGTACAATTCATTATCAATATTGATGATTAGATCGACTTTAGTATCTACAGCCTTGACTCTCATGGTGGGAGGGTAAGGATATATGAGACTATGTGGTGTGCTTGTATGTGCAGCACCAACCATTCTTACTGTTTGTCCATTAGGTCTATTATGAACATGGAATGGTCCGTCATATTTTTTACCATCGGGTGTATAACCAATAAAACCATCTGGTAAGTTTGATGTATCAAGGTTATCTTTGGGGTTGCTCTCTATAATTAAATCAGAGAACTCTAAGAATCCAGATGGATGAACAATAGATCTTACAGGTTCTTTCCATGTGGAATATGGCAATTTACTCTTGATTGAGTATGAGAATTTTTGGAAGTAGAAGTTATCTGATATTCTCTGACTGAAATCATTAAGAATACCAACGTTCATATCATTCTTAGATACTTTATCTCTTGTAGATCCAAGAGTGGTTCTAACGCTAAACTTGTTTACATCCCTTACATTACCAAGTAGTTGAGATACCTCACCGTATAGTTTGTCTCCAGGCCTAAGATTTCCTATTGTGTCTCTTAATCTAAGTTGACTGATCTTACCGTTCCATCCGTTTTCAGAAACAAATCCTTCAAATCTTGCAGATGTTACTTTTTCACCAGATAAGAACTTAGCGTCGTCAATAATTGTCATATTGAACTTCGCCATGTCATTAAAGTTGACAATAGAACCTAGAGTAAAGTCATCATCGTAAGTTCCTAGTGTTACAGTAGAAATGCCTGGAGCATTTGCCATACTGTATGTGATAGTTGCATTTACAGTGTTTATACCTGTAACTGTAAAGAATGAGAAGTCATATCCAGATGAGTTGAAGTTGGATTGTCCCAATTCTCTAGAGGCTGGTTTGATTCTACAGTTTTCAATGAATACTTGATCACCGATAGCAAATGGTAACTTAATTTCTGTGGAAGCATATCCTGTCTTGACTGGGATATTAAACTGTGCATCTAAAAGAAGTTCAACTGTGACATCTGTACCACTATGACTAATAGCGTCAATATCATAACCATTAGAGTTATTAGTTGTAATGATACTAAGTGGTTCACTAAATTCAAAAGCATTTTTGATAATATCAACTTTATCTACAGATCCACCAGATATACTTGCTCTAATCTCTACATTATTATTACCACGAACTGCAAGTGAGGGAGGCTGATTATATCTTGTACCCCCATCTACAACTTCAATTCTATCCATTCTTGCAATACCACTGATATCAACGATTGCAGGGACAGATAGGAATGGTAGTAGTGTAGGGTCAGTAGGATAATCAAATCCATCTTTGATTCTTTCTAAAGTATCAATTTGACCAATATTAGGTGAAGAAACTTTTACAATACCATCTTGACCTTGAGTGCTTGCAAATCCAATAACTCTAGGCAATACTGTGTATCCTTTGCCTGGGAAGTTGATCTTAGTGGAGTTGATAGGTCCTCTTGCATTTTTAGATGCAGTGCTGTATGTGATTGTACTTACACCAACTCTTGAGATAAGTCTCTGTGGTTCAAGTGGTTTTTCTTTTAAGTTGAAAGTAAAGTTTTTGTCATCTATTTTGATAATGCTGTGATCAGTTTTTAAAACAACATTTTTGAATGTAATATTATTTCTACCAGTTACCTCAGTATCAGAAGATCCAAAAGTCTTTCTTGAATCAGAGGGAACTACAGGTGTTAAATTATAGAATGTTTTTAAAGGCCAATCTGTACTTGTTTTGACGGTTATTTTAGCATCAGTTGTTCCAGATACACCATCTCTAACAATATTGAATTGAGTCGCATTAGTGCCGTTTACATCTAGTTTTTCTCTGAATTGAAGATCCTCATAGAAATCAAGTTTCATGTCTAGAAGACTTTGATCAGATACATCAAATACAATATCATTACCAGTAGTAAATTCTAGAGGAGGATTAATTTTAGCAAGATAACTTAAGTTGTTAGCAGATGCTTCAGTTGCGGTTGATATTGATACTGGGTTAGAATCAACTACGTCAGACTTATACTTACAAAGTTTAATCGCATCAGTGTTCTCTCTAAGAACAAAGTATGTTTCGTTATTAACTAAACCATTGATAGTATTTCCACCGTTGTAAAATACAACCTTATCGCCACTCTGTAAAGAGTCATCTAATATTGTAATCTCACTTAAGTCCGATGAGAAAGCAGATATCGCAAATCCTATTTTGCCAGTTGTAATTTTGGCAATAACTGGATCATACCTTACTTCAACTGTCTCACTATCTTGTGGTAGTGCATCTAAAGTAATTACATCACCAGTAAGTAATTCATGAACAGAGCTAACTCCTACTTCACCAAAGAACCTCTCTACCTTAGATGTTACTTTAGGGAAGTTAGTTGTTAATGAATGTGCAAATCCAGAATTAGAAGCTACATTAAAGAACCATATTGCATCTCCAGTGGTAGGAATACCAGTGGTAGACAGTCCAATGTAATCTGGTTCAAAGTTAACGGCATATACATCACCATAGTTAAGAAGAGGTTGTGTGCCAAGACCAGACGTTGCACCAGCAGCTACTTTAGCCCAAACAAGAGATGTTCCACCAACGCCAATATTGTAGGTTAGCTTTTGACCAGTAAAGAATTTATGATCTTTGATGAAGATTCTTTGTTGTGGTACAAACCTATTTTCAACTGTTTGTACTGTGCTTAAACCTGTTAGAGGAATTGTGTAGTGTGTGCCTGTAGAACCAACACCAACTGTTTGTTGTGGATTAAAATATGTGGTTCCGTTTTCAAAAGTAAATCTAGTAACAGTTGACTGACCAACAGGGAAAGAGAATTTAGTTGGTTTTAGAATAACATTGTTTATTCCAGCTACATGAGTAAATGCAGCTCCAACGAAGTCTTCCCTATTTACAAATAGTCTATTGAACTGAGAATCGACAGCTGTAATGATTAATGACTCTGTACCGATTCCAATAATGTCACCAGAAGAGAATCCTTCAACATCAGTTACAAATATTGATGTACTAACACCTGTGATCGCTTTAGTGTTTAAAAATTGTGAAAGTCCTACTGATCTGTTAATAACACTGACTTTTTTAGGACCATTGAACTCAGTAAAGTCGGATGTACTAATACCACTCAGTATTAATGTTTCTCCGTCAGTAACTCCATGTGGAACGCTAGTTATACCTGTAATCTTGTTTTTGTCTTTTACAAGTTCAGTATTGGTAAATGTAGACACTCCAATCTGTACTGCGGATATAGGTTTACCTAATATAGATCCAACTACGATATTAGCTCCGCTACCATTAGTTCCAAAGTTGTCCAACTCTAAAACATCGTCTACTTTGTATCCATCACCTCTAGAGAAGATTGTTACAGAAGAAATACCAGAACTCTTAGTTTTGCGAACTGCAAATTCTTGTTTTAGAGAATCTTCGACATCATCAATCAATTCATAATCAGAATTACCATATGAGAGATAATATGGAGCGACGTTTCTCGTAAGATCTCTAGATGCAATATCTACATCTTGGTTAAAGAAGGTTACAAAGTTTTCTTCAATAGGAGTGTCTTTAAATGATCCACCAAGCAAATATGGGAATTTTGGTTTTGCAACACCACTAGAATCAACATCTACGCTATAAAAATAAGCATATACTCCATCTGGATACTGTGGAGTCACACAATATCGTCCACCATGTATGTCTAAGTCGCCTGAGTTGTCAAAAACGTAATCATTGACAAAATACCCAAAAGCGAAGCCAGGAGGTCTCAGACCCGATCTCAGAGTGGTGTCAAGAATATATCCTGATCGTAATCGTTGGATGGCGCCTCCAGTCGGAGTCTGATATCCGTAAGGACCGTAAATTGGATTGCCATCGTAAGCAAAACCGAGGATAGGTGAGTGGAAAGCATTGGGAGTCTCTAAATTACCAGAATCGATGTTATCTCCAAGTTGGAATCTAAGTTTTTGTGGAGGGAAGATACCAACTGTCTGTAATTGATACTCAGGGTTTGTACTTGGTTTAGTAAGTAAGGAATCTTCGTCCCTAATTATAGCATCGTTCTTTTGAACTTGGTTTATCTTCCATTCTCGGACATCTGCTATGAATTTAGCACTTTTACCTCTGTTTTGGAGATCTAGAGTTGTATCACTTGAACCATACCCAATACCGCCATCAAGAATACTTACACCAGTGATTTTACCACCAGACACTATGGGTTTGATGTCCGCAAAGTTACCAGTGGGACTAAAGATGTTAATATCCGAATCTTCACGGTATCCTTTACCAGAAGCAAGTATCTGAACGTCTACAATCGATCCATCAATGATAATTGGTTTTAATAGAGCATTAAAAACAACAGTGGATATACCAACATCGGGTCTTCTGTGGAAATCCATGATATTGGTGCAACCATATCCAATTCCACCTTCTTCCAAGTAAACACTTTCAACACTTCCCAAAACCAAAGGATTAAGCTCGGGTTTGATGATAGTTGTGCTACCAATAGCAGATAAACTTTCTACATTTACTGTTATAGGTGGATATTTGATTGTGTGTTTACCATTTCCAAATCCGCTAATTACAACTGTCTTATTTTTGTTGTAATTCGTTAAATTTCTTTGTGATGAAACTCCAACATCACATAATCTAAATCTATTGCTATCAATTTCTCTAATAGCGTATTGTGTAGTCGTAGAAAGACCATTTGCAATTACTCCGTCTACAGAATACTCTACAATTTCACCATCACGGAAATTATGATTAAATGCAAGTATGTAATCATCAGATGTGCTAATACCTGATTGAATATCACCCTCTGTTGGTCTGCCTGGAACTATGACCTTTTTATTTGAATAACCAGAGCCAGGATTCTTGACATAAATCTTAGTTATCGTATTTTTAGCATTAAGTGAGGTAAACTTATGGAAACCGAAACTTATATTTCCAATATTAACAGTATTGATACCAGCCTTAGCATCTTCGGTTGTATTATGTAACTTGATTGTCTTCTCATTGATTATACCAGCAAAATAAGTTGACCCATCAACAATATTGACAATAGGAGTATTACCCCTAGAGTCGTATACGATGGCTTCACCCACTTCAAAGTTATGTCTCTCTGGGAAGGTAACACTTTCATCAAATGTGTCAACAGCTGTGCCATCTGCTTTGAAGTTTGCAACAATCTTACCTCTAACTAGATTAGACTCAAGGACGGCACCAGTTCCGTTACCACCACTAACAGTAATCTTGGGTTTTTCCTGATATCCGATGCCAGGAGTAACCAATTTAACTTCTCTGAATGATCCAGATATGTTAGCATGAGCAACAGCACCACTACCCTGTTGATCGTTAATGATGAGTGGAGGTCCTGTGATGACATCATAATTTTGGCCTGGATTTGTTACTTTTATCTCTGTGATGTCACCGTGAAATATCTGTTCATCAAAAACAGTTGGTGGGAACAGTTCCACACCGTTTGCTAACAATCCTACAGCTCTGTTATTGACTTCTCTTTTATTCGGATCATCAAATAGATTTCTCTGTTTATAGTTAGAATACTTTCTTAATATTTTTTGGTTTTTGAGTGTTTTGTTTTCCCATCCTGACTTGTAGATGTACTGACCAAGAGTTCCTATTCTAGCTGCAATATATTTCTTAGCAAATACATCAGAACCACTGAATGAGAGATAAAACTCAGTTTGGTTGATTACAGTTACAAAGTAGATACCAGTGCTGATACCACTATTGGTAGTATTGTCCCAGTAAATCTTATCTCCAGTTACATAGTTGTGATTTAAAGTACTTACAGTAGAAGCATTGGGATCAAAGGCAGGGTCAAACGATCTAATGGTGTAAGTAAACCCACCACCTAGTATTGGTGTCCCAAAACCGTCTCTGGCCTCCACTGTGTCAGTTTTTACAAAGACCTTATTATCAGTTGCGAAGATTGGATAGTTTGGAAGACCAGATGAGGTGACATAAAAGAATTCTTCGTTTTTATCTAAGTAACTATTTTGAATACCAACTGGAAATTGATCTACACCAGCAAAGTAATCTGAATTATGCTTAGCCTTAGTAACAGTCTTAGTAATGACTGTTGGGTTAGAGGGAATTGATGTTTGTGTTTGTACAACAATGGTATTTGCGTAAATCTTAGAAAGATTGGTAGCATCATACTCAATACCTTTAACTACGACGGTAGCTTTATCTCCAAATTGATTTTTGATGATTAGTTCTTCATCAATGTAGAAAATAATTGAATCAAAAAGATTAATTCGGAAGGTATTAACGTTTACCTGATTGATGTCAAATATATTATGACTAGATGGTATGTTATAGATCCAGTTGTTGAATTGAGGTCTATCGCCTAAGTCTCTACCAAAAGAAAGAAGCTTAAGACTATCATCAACTTGCATATTTGTAGAATCAGACGTATCTACATCGTCAATTACGTTTACAAGTCTGAATTCTATTAGAGATGTTTGACCAAAACCAGCATAAGCATATGCAAGTTTATTTTCAAGTATATCTGCACCAAAAACCAAAGAAGTGGTAATACCACTAGTGTTTAAAAACTGGTTTACTGTTTTATCAGTGTATGAGATGGTAAGTAGGTTGTCGCCTGTTCTAGGTCTTACCAATAGCGTTCCACTTTGACCAAATCCAACTGTAGAGTCAACAACTATACTTGTTGCACCCTCAGATGTTTCTTCCAGAGCTTTTGTTTTACCAGGCACTTGAAAACTACCATCAAATGATGTTGAGTCAAGAGACATCTCATAGAAATCAACATTATTGATTGGTCTATACTCAACATTGTATATTGAAGCACTTACAGTACCGATACCAGCAACATTCTGATACAGGAAGTTACCAATAGACTCTAGAGGTTCTCCTCCAAACAAGTTTTCAAGAAGAACGTGTTTAGTTTGGAAATATACGTTTGCAGAAGGTACGATTGTTTTTTCAATCGGTTTTAAAAGCTCAATATCTTCCCCATAAAGAAGTTTGAAGAGAATCTGATATGAAGAGTCAGTTCCCTTAGACATGTAAAAGTCTTTTGCCCTAGTTAGAACGTTTGTGACAGATGTTCCGCTTATAAAACTTCTATTCTCAAAGCCAGGTAAAAATTCTGTTTTAAATTTTGTAAAAAACTCTTGTAGAAAAAGATTACTTAAGTTAGTTACTGTTGTACCGACTAAATGTTGATCAGCACTAGTTATTTGGAAATTTAAAAACTCAGCATTGTCATCTTTTGATATTTGATCGATGCCACTGAATCCTCTTGCACAATCAATGAAGGATGTGTCAGTTTTAGTTTTATATGTTATTATCTCATTATCAATCTTCAATAAACCATAGGTGTCTGGCCACCCAACAGTTGATTCTACATTTATTGTTGTCTGACCAGCGAAAACGTCATCAGAAAGAGTCGTTGACGTAGTTAGAGTCTCTGCATTGAAAGCACCTACCTTTCGATACTCAGGAAGGTTATTTGCTAAGTCAACTGCACCAGACCTATGTTCTAGTGATTCGTAATATTGATTTAAAAAGCTCGCAAAAAGAGGGGATTCCTGATTTATAAATTCTGGAATCTGAGATTCTATGACATGAGAGATTTTTACTCTTTTAATATCTGTCATTTACCTTGTGTAGATTGATTCGCTAGCGTAACTAGATGTTGTGACGTAAGAAGTAGCAGATGTATTCTCACCAGAAGATATAACATCAGGGAGAGCATTGACTGTACTGTTCGTAACGTCTAATTGAAGGTACAAGTCTTTAAGTGCAATAATATCATTAGAATCAGGTATTGCTTCTACTTGAATTAGACCACTTGCTAAAGTAGACCCTGATATATTTACCACATCCAAATTAATCTCTCCGTGTTTGTAATCCACAGTCCCTGCATCGTTCTTAACAATTAGAGGAAGGTTATTAACAAGTTTGAAAAAGACAATCTTACCAAAATTAGTTCCAGCTGTGGGAATGTCGCCAAGATAGACAGTTCCGTCTATACCATCAACTCCAAATCCTGTGGAACGTATTCCATATCCATTTGGTTGGTCGTAAAAAGCATTTCCATAGCAAAGTTCATAAGTTGCAAAGGTATTGAACTCAGGAA
>CETK01031116.1_pt1 | contig 14688 bp, 21 predicted proteins | sample 361431 | NCBI WGS metagenome assembly CETK01 (sample SAMEA2622452, study PRJEB7988) | marine metagenome | biome: marine biome (ENVO:00000447); feature: surface water layer (ENVO:00002042); material: "saline water (ENVO:00002010), including plankton (ENVO:xxxxxxxx)" | depth 5 m | reverse complement strand
GCCAACATCTGCGCTTTACGCGCAGACCATTGGCCGGGTTTGCCGCCTTTCCCACTAGCCTTGATCTTTTGAAACAGGTTCTTACGCATCGTCGGCTTTGTGTAGTTGCCTGCGGCGTTTACGGTGCTTTTGCGTTTTTTTCTAGGCATTACAATTGATCCAGTAAGTCGCTCAGTCTTCGTTGAGCCTCTAGCTCTTCTGGGTCAGCGCCTAAGATGCCAGCTCGCTCAGCAGCTACTGATCCTCTCACGACGTTGGGAATAGCCGGTGATGCTGCCGACAAGATGCCCATAGGTATCGCAGAGGCTCTACCTGCGGCAAAAGCGCCCCTACCAACGTTTCTGGGACTTAGAGCTGTAGATGCAACCGCTGCTGCTGGCTCTAGTATTCCACCCAAAGCACCCAAGGTAGCTGCGCTTTGTCCTAGCCTTTGGATACCTGTGGCTTGCGTTGGATTCAAAGCCTTAGCTGTCGCTACTTCGATAAGGTCGAATGGTTGGTCGGTGTTGATTTCTGAGAGGAGATCAACCCGACGACCAAAATTAGTGTTTACATTGTTACGAGTAACAGACTGCAACTTACGCAGTTTTTGGCTGACGTTTGAATAGTTATTAAGGTTTAGCTCGTCTGCGATTTCGTCAGCTAGCTTAGTGGCCTGCGTGTAGTCAGCATTCATCTGACTAAAACCGGGAATCTCATTTAAGTCACGAGTGATCGCATCTCTTACATCGTTTCTTATGGCCCTAGCTTTCTTGAAGTTATCTGAAGATGTATCAATCTCTACGTTATCTATTCTCTGTCTGAGGTTGAGTAACGCTTCTAAGGATTGATCTGATCCACTAGCGTATTCATTTACTGCTGCGTTTATCTGCTCAAAGGCTTTCTTTGTTTGCGACTTAGGATCAACCTTGAGAGGTGCACCAGCTTTCGGCTGGATGTACCGCTTTTTGTTTTCTTCTACAGCGTTGAGAGCATTGGTAAACCTGTTTGGGTCTTGAGCAGACATATCGATACCGGCAAATGTTTTGCTGTATTGATCCGATGCTTGTTCTCTTAGCCTTTTAGCGCCTTGCGTGGCAGCATCAACAAACTCAACATCTGTGACGGCATCAGGAGCACCAGTCATGGTGCTCATAAACTGCCTAGCTCTATCTGAACCGGGAAGCGTTGATCGCCCTACATTAAAAGCTCTCGTGACGTTATCAGAGCCAGTTCCAGATAACTGCCCTAAAGCATTTGCCGCAAGATCACCAACGCCTCTTACTAATGTTCCAGCGCCTTGCACAACCGCTGGCGCAGGATCTGCCAGCACATTTGCCGCACGACCAAGACTAGAAGCAACGGAGCCAGTCGCCCTTGCAGCGGTTTGCACGGGGCTTGGAGTAATTGCCTCTATTTGTGACACAGCTTGCCTTGCTGGGGATGCGAGAGTTTTTTCAACAAACTCTCGCGCTACATCAGCTCCGACTTTTTCGGCAACCTTAGCGCCGATGTTTGACGACGCTGCTTTTCTAGCCCCTTTAGCTCCTGCCTTCGCTACCGCTGCGGCAGGATTAACAACGGAGAGCAAATCCATTGAAGTAGTGACAGGGTTAGTCCTGAAGGAGTTTTTAACGGCGTCTAAACTGCCGTATCTTTCTGAATAGTAATCACCTATAGCAACAGCAAGAGCCTCTTCTGGGGCATCTCCGTCCGTCATAAGGCTATAGATCCCAGTGCCGAGATCGCCGAGCGTTTTTGCTGTTTCGATTGGGCTGAGGAATGGAGCTATATAGTCCATGAATGCTTGTTTAGCATCCCCCGGCGCGTTGGCTGTTACGTCTTCCCAATAATCAGTGTTTTGAGAGTCTTTTTTCCCGAATGATGCGATGAGTGCGTCAGCCTGTGCTTGAGTGAATGCCATTATTGAACCCTCCTTTGCACTTCCTCAGCCAAAAGATCCATAACAGATTCGTTGTTGTATGTACCAGAGAGAGTTTTCCCCCTTAACGCTAACAGCTCTTCATCAGTAAGCTCACTCAGCAAATCATCAAGACCATCTGATCCGAAACCTTGTTCTTTGAAAACATCACGAAGGGTGGGGTATTTGAAATCATTTTTACCGTCAGCAGAGAACAGTGTTCGATTGTTGTCCATTCTGTCTTTGAGCTGATAACCAGCAGCTAAGATGGCCTCGCCTACTTTTTGCGACCTTCTAAGCCTCGCTAAGTTGAAAATCGGCGGGAGATTGCGATTGTAAAAACGATTGATGAGCTGGATGTTTTCTTGAACAGCAAACTGTCCACCTAACAGTTCTCTGAGGCTTTGTTGTGCAATCGTTGCTGACAGCTCAGCAACATTTGCACCTTCTGGATTAAGGATCGTTTTCGCGTCATCACTCAAAAATACGTTGAGAGGGCCACTGAACAACGTGTCATCCTTGATTACTGCATTGAAGACCTTAGGTATGATCTCTTTGTAAATCTGCGCGTTTTGAGCAAGTTTAGGCTCTATCTCAGTAATAAACTCTTCGACGTTTTCTCGCGCCTTAACATCTTGATCTCTTTGCTTGGGCGTCCTAATAAACCCAAAAGTCCTGTCCTCTTGAACATCCTCAAAAGTCCTACCAGAAGGCAGTCTTACGTCGCTTGCGTCAACAAGAGACACAGAACCTATTATTGAGTCGCTAAACTGATGAGGTATTCGTAAAGCCGCGAAGCGCTCGCTTTTCTTGTCGATTGGTGCTGTAAGTACAGAATTAGCAGCCTCTCGATCTATTTTCTTTTCAGAAAAAAGCTGCCTCACACGAGCGTCTAAATCTTCGGCAGAACCAAAGTTCACTTGACGCTCTTGTATTTCCTGGCCAGTCCTTATCAGGTTTGCTCTTTCTGTTGGGCTGTCGAATGTGCCAGCCGCATCCACAAGACCACTCAGTCTTTCAGGAGTCGGCAAACCCTCAACGGGGTTAACTCCTGGGACACCTTGAGCTAAAGCTCGATCCACAGCGTCGGCTCGAAGTCTGTCAGCCATGTTGGTATAGAAATCACTTTGGTTTTGTAGACCTTCAATCTGCGCGTTACGCTGCTGGACAGCGCGTAGGTTGCGAGTCGCTATGTCTGTCGGATCTTCAAGTAATCCACGGCTTATTAGACGTTGGCTCAGTATGCCGCGCAGTAAATTAAGAGCTTGGTTATCTCCTCGCCTTGTAAGGAAATTGTCGCGGATAGGGTCTTGCGGTATTTCCTGTTGCAAGAGATTAGAGGCCTCTTGAGCAGCAGCTAAGCCTTGGCTTTGATAATCTCTTACGTTTTGCATCCGATTATCAAAAGCCCTTCTGTTCTCGCTGGGGCCAACGGCTTGAGCAAGAAACGGGTCAGTCATCATTTCTTGTTGAAATGATGACTCAAGGCCTAACTGAGCCAATCTTGCTAACTCTGCTCGTTTTCTTTGTTCATCCAAGGATGCCACGGCTTACCCCCGGTGTTTCTGTGATCTCCTCGCCGTTTCGGGCGAAGGTCATGGTGGATAAAATTCGATCTATTTCTTCTTCTGGAACACCTCGCTCCATGAGCTGGTTCCTGATCGTGCGTTGGGGATTTAAGATCCCTAACGCTTGCTCTCGCTTTTCTTCTAAGCGGTCATTGAATCTGTCTTGGACAAACTGCATTGGGTCAGTAGCTAAAGATTTGAATTGATCTAACTTGCTTGCGCCTTGATCGCCTATAGCGCTTTCTGGCATACCAAACCCATTAACGTCTCCAACCTTATCGGCAATCTTCGACTGAAGGCGTTTCATTACAATTGCTTTTACTGCTTGGCCCATGCGTCACCTATAAAAGTTTAAAGCCTTTTGAGCGGCTGCTCTGAGTAACTGGTGAGGGCAATATCCCAGCACCAGCTCGTAAAACGTCAAAAGCTCTAAGAGGCGCATCACGTTCTTCAATGAAGCGTCGGTAACGATCCTCTAACAACTCTTGTGCGAAGGCTCTCTGCCTGTCGCCGACGCTCTCAAGAGCGGCGGCGTCTTGAAACGCAAAGTCCCTAGCTTGATCGCCTAAGGTGCCTAAAGTGCTAGCACCACGCAGATTCATACCCATAGCATCAAGCTGCTGTTGTTCACGACCAAGTGCTAATTGAGATTCCAAGGCTCTGCGCTGTGTCTCAGCTTCCAACATTGCTTGTTGGTTGCTCCTTGCAGCAGCAAGTTGGCGCTGAGCATTGCTTTCTCTGGCGTCCATAATTTGCGCTTGGTTTGCGAGGCCCAAACGAGCATTGAGTTCTTGAGCCGACAAATTAGATTCTTGCGCTAACCTTGCTGTGTCTAGCGCAGCTTGTTGAGCGCGTTCTGCTGAACCTATGTCAGCAGTTAATGCCGCTCGTTGATTGGCTTGCTGTCTTTGTAGTTCGGCTTGTTGATTCTGACGAGCAGCGGTCAAGTCAGCTTGTTGGTTTGCAAGACTTCGCTGTGTATTAGCAGTCTGAGCCGCTAAACCGCTTTGCAGCCCCTGCCTACCAGTTTCAATCTGACCCTGTAAGCCCAGTTGCGCAGTTTGTAATGCAGCGGTTTGAGCGCGTCCTACGTCTGCTTCTGCTCTGCGAGCGGCAGACTCAAAACCTTGCGCTCTAAGCTGTCCAGCAGTACGCAACGCCTCTCTATCAAAGTTCTGATTCGTCGTCGCACGATACAGCTCATCACGATCCCCGAAGGCGGCACCTTGTCGTGTCGCGTCAGCTTTGTTTCGGTTCAGAGCCATCAAACGATTTCTTTCAACATCGGCCAAGGCGGCATCAATCACATCGCTTTGGTACTGATTTTGATAAGGAGATAAATCCGTTTGAGCAAGGCTCTGAGCTTCAATAGGCCCAACTCCGATCTGATTCGTTCTTACCGCCTGTGCTTCTGCAACGCGCTCTGGCGAAATCAAGCCGAGAGGGCCGATTACGTTAGCAGTAACGTCAGTTGAGTTTATTGTCGATGTTGGAACAGCACCAACGGCGTCAAGGCTTGCTGCTCTTATGTCATTGGAGCCCACCGTTGGTATATCGGCTGCGAGGTTTACATCGAAAAACGATGGGCTGAACCCAGCAGCTCTCTCAGCCGCTTGCGTTGCAGCGTCTAGCTGATCCTGTCCGATGCCCGCTCTCGCGGCATCGGCGGCTGCCTGCATTCCCTCAAGCTGCGTGGGGGCAAGGGGGGCAACCGTTGCGTCTTCATACGCCTGAAAAGGCCGACGAGATAAGCGTTGACCTGTATCGAAGACTTGCAGCAGCCTGCTTTTGATCTGAGGATCAAATTGTGTAGAGGTGCTTGATTTGTTTTTACCCGCCATAACTAAAACCTCATACCCATAAAGCCCATGCTGGGCGGCATACGACCCTCATTAAGAGTCTGTAGTTCTAAAATCTTGTTCTGCAAAGTCCGATCTACTGGTGTAGATGAAGCAGCCATTTCTTGCTGAGATGGCTGGCCACCCATAACTTGACGCGGGGAGTTGTATTCGCCAACTATCTCTAAAGCCTCTTCGACACCCTCGATGGGCTGATCGTTAACTCGTGAAAACATAGACTGATTAGCCAAGATGGCTAACGCTTGCTGAATCTGAGCCGGAATGCCGCTTTGATTAAAGAATGCTGGTTGACCTCCCATAAGGTTTCTCAGATTTGAGTTGGAATCGAAAAGCTGCGACATCACAGGCATCGCATCGGGCTGTGGATTTGAAACCTCCACACGCTCACGAGTGCTAGGTAGAGAAAACTCAGAAAAATAACCAGCATCAGGCTGAGCTATCTGCTGAGCATCACCACCATAGAAATCGATCACATCTTGATCGATTTCTTCAGGGTCAAAGTTAAGTATTCCTTTAGCCATTGAGATTTTTACCCAAAGTTGTATGTATTTTTTTGTAACCCAGGTCGCTGAGGGCTTTTTCCCAACCAGCTCTGCCAGATAGTGATATGGAATCGCAATCTAGGAAATTTGCGTAAGCCACTAACGACTCGTCCATTGACTTCACTTCGCTTAACTTGCCGCCAGCCAGAAAAATATGAAGAACCCGTTTGCGCGGCCATTGAGCCACTTCCGTCACCAAGAAACTCTGCTCAGCAGGCCAAAAAAACATCTCTCCGACCTGCACAGCGTCAACGACATCTTCGTAAGCGTACGTTTCACCGGCATAGGCTAAAGCTGCCTCAATCATCTCTCGATAAGGCTCCATCGCTTCAGCCGCACTGATTTTTCTTTGCGCTGTCATATCGAAATCGCCGACAAGTTGCCTGAATTATCTACAGTCACCGAGAAGCGTGAGCCGTTTGGTGACTTTAAGATCAACCTCGCATCGCCAACTTCCACATCTTGAAACTTCTTAAAGTTCAAGTTGTCCGCCTGTTCGAGCAGCAAATTCTTTTGCTGCTCCTGCTGTTGAGAGTATTCGCTTGTCGCATCTGGCAACCTCACCTTTTGCCTCCCGGCACCACATCAAGCCTCATGTTTCCGACACGCCAACTCGAATTCTGTGCGCCTGTTACACGCATGTTTACCTGTCTGCCTGTGAACCTAACTGACGTAGGGGTCGAGGTCAGAGTAAACGGCCCATGAGTGCTCTCAGCAGCCGTAGGGTAGTTTTTAGTCTTGAAGGTGGCGGTGACTGCACCAGGAGCGTTCTCATCGCTAATAAGGCTCTTAGCGACCATATATCGATCACCATTGCCTATCTCGATGGGGCCGCTCTGCACAAAGATCTCAGTGTCTGTGTCGTATCCGTATCCGGCCTCGTGTTGATACACGATGCCAGTGTCGTCAACATAATTTGGATAAGCGTAAGGGCCAGAGTCAAACCCTGCTGTTCGGTTAAGAGAGCCTATTTGCCAGTGGTTTTCTCGGTAATTGTAGCTGACGTACTTGTCGTTCTCGGTGCTGCCGCTTGACGGATAAAACCAAACCACCTCTGCGAACCTACTGTTAAGCACACCAAAGACCTTGCTTCTTTGGGCAGGGTTCATATTCTCAAAAATAAAGTCGCCAACTGAGCATCTTAACGACTTCACTGAGCCGCTATAGGTAAAGAATCCGTTGAGGCCCATCCAGATCGCTGACCCATCTGCTATGACACAGGCGTTGGCGCTTATTGCGCCACAGCCTGTGCCGATCTGCTGAAAGGAAAACACGAAAGGTGGGCCAATAAAGCGCATAACATGAGCGTCTAAATCGGTCAGAAGCAATGTTTCTCCACGCATCCGACGACCCAAAACTAGGTTACCGTTCGTGGCGAGAGTGAAAGAACCAGCTTGATTCGTGCTAGCTGGCGTCCACAGGTTTGAATTTTCTTGGTCTGAAAAGGCTACCTTATTCCCCACACCGCCAGCTCCAAGCGCAACTACGAAGCGCTCCTCCGTTACGACAGAAGCCGTATTGTCGATGGGTGCGTTGCTTAGAACAGCAGCGATAGTCGAGGGATCGTTTTCCCATTGGTACAGCTTGCCATCGCTCGTAGAGCAACCGATGACGAATTGCCCGAAAGTGTCCAAACTCCATGTGGTTGCCGGGACGTAGTTACCTGTGTCGGGCCTTGGAGTATTCCAGCTACCTAAGTTCCAAGTCAGCCCCCCGTAGGCAAGATTTTGCTCTGCATCGGGGGTGCCAACCGTGAAGCCGGATGGGGTTATATCTTGAAGAACACCATCATCCCCAACATAAAATAGATGAGAGTGTGTCCCAGCAACCGTTCTACGGTCTGCATCGTTATCGAGATAAGCAAGGATATTCCTGCATTTCCCCGTCAGAGCCACAGTCGTTCTAGGGTTCCAGCCACCGACAGGCTGGAGACTGCCTTCGTTCCATCGAACGAGGTTGCCATCATTCCAAGCGTTTGCTTGTTGAAGCTCTGTGCCGTTCTTCACGATCCCCGGCGGGGGCTGAATACTAAGCAGCGTCACTGTAAAACCCCGTTTCGATCATCGCGCACAGCTCCTCGCAGCGCATGCCAACTTGCTGTCGCCACTTACTGTTTCTGAACTCTTCAGCAGCTAGGATGTAATCGCCATCGGCCATGTGGCCGAGGGCGTTTCTAAACTTAATCAGTCTGGTAAGACCAAGGTTGAAGGTGATCGAGACCATGGCATCTTTCCTGACACGATCTAATTTCCTGTACCAAGGAAACGCAGTCGTAAGCTCAAACTCACAACGCTGAATGTCGTTACGAAGTAGGTAATCCACCTCATCGTCCGACAAGCCAAGGCCACCGTTGCTGTCAATGTTTCTACCAACGCCAACAGTGGTGTAACCAGCGCTGCACTGATACGCATGACTGCGCACACCTTCTTGACGTTTAAGCATTTCAACTAAAGAAGTCATTACTTCTCTCTCGCTACGTTATTAACTTTTTCATAGCTACGCATAGCACCAAGACCAAGCATTCCCATCATTACGGGTACCAACAGCGTCGTATCTACCTCTGGCACATCAACCCATATACCTGCGATGTTCACGATAATGGTGTTGTAAAGCAGGCCAAACGCACATATCCAACCAATACAGGGACGCCACCCACCGATAAACAAAGAACCAGTAGATGCTTCTGCTTTGTTTATCTCTAACTGAGCTAACATGGCCTCCTGAGCATGACGTTCGCTCATAGTGGCAATCTCGTGTGCAAGTTTTGCCTTCTGGTCTTTATCCTCTATAAACTTGTCTAGTAGGCCCGTTACCGGCCCTACTAGCGAAGCAACTATGCTCATCTACCATTACCTCTGTTCGACCATGCCTGCGCTCCAAAGAACGCTGCCAATATGCCTGCTACTGATACGAAATAGACGCTAGCCATATCACCTAAAATACTTGCTGCCTGTACCAAACCAGCCCAACTACTAACGACCACTAACGACGGGTATAACAACATCCCCCACAGAGCGAACCAGCTCATACTTCTTTGTGCTTGCGCTCTTTCGTTACTGATCTTTAGCTCTTGTAGCTCCTTACTTGTCTCTAGCTCTTCATCTGTCACAACGCCGTCACCATCAGAGTCGTATGCGGCGTAGTCGCTATCTTTCTCTAACCGTTTAGCACTCATTTCAGTCGTAAAACGTCGTATTACGATTCACTTTTACCGGCATACAATAAGCGCTGATATTTACCTGATTACTTACTCGTCTTTTATCAACCGGCTTTACTGTTCCGTTCTCAAGCCAATGAGCGAACTGGTTGCATCTATGGACGTTCCTAAAATAAAACTCACCACCAACTCGTTCACCATCAACCAACATGACCAACAAAAAAGCCATAATCATCCGAATGCTTTGATGACCAGTAAGATCAAGCCAACAGCAACTACACCACCGATCAACAGGGTCGTCCCCCCAACTAATATTTGCTGTGTCAGTTGCTCTCTCTGTTTCTTCTTTTTTGCCATATATTGTTGCTGCTCTTGGTGTCTGCGTTTGTTTTCAGCAATAGCAGTGTCGTATTGCTCTAAAAGCGTGCTATCCATAGCCAACAGAAGCGTTCTCAATTCATGCTCGTATCTTTCTTGGCTACGACGAATCATGCTGAGCTTCAATACGTCGCCGCTAGACAGCTTTACGAAACCCGTAGATCTTGATTTCTGAAAATCATTTAGGCCCGCTCCAAAATCCGCAAGCAAGCCCATCGCTGTTTCTATCGATGCTTTACCTTCATTCACTGCACCTATGGTGTCGCTGACCTGCTTCAAGATCATCCCGGCCATGGCCACTGATTCGATAATCATTGGCCATTACCTGACTAACAGTTGTGGTAAGGCGACAGCGACTATAACTGTTACATAGACCCCCCAAATCATCATTTCTAGTTTGTCGAAACGTTTGTCGCCACGCTCTAGTCGACGCTCAACTTCTTCATGCCGAATGCCAACCTCGCGTTCAAGCGCCTCAATCTTACTGATTGCTTGCTGAGTCGGGGTCACTCGGACTTAGCCTTGTAGACGTTAAACGCGCAGACGTTCATCACCTGATACGCTTTTTCAGCCCACTTGTTATTAGGGGGTGAGGTCATGGCGCATACAGCAGCCGATGCAGCGATAACGAATGTCATAAGGTGGAATACGTCTATCAACAACCCCATCATTCAGATCCCATCGTCGGTTTTGTGTCGGGAAAATCCGCACTAGCAGGCCAGTCGCGAAGAAGCTGTCTGTAAGCGATCACCGCTTCTGCATTTGGAAAATCGGATACGGTAGCGGCAACATCTGTGCGCAATAGTTCTTCATCGCGCCATTTTCGAGCCGCTTGTTCAGGGTTTAAAACTGTCATTCCAACCATCATTTGATCCTCTGATACTGCGTCTGGTTTTGACGAAAATCATTAGCGTCTTCACCAATGACTGGGACGTTTATTGCAAACTCACGCAGCGCGTTCGTGCTGTTGCCGTGGCCGATGAACTTGTCAACGCTGCTAACAGTTCTCATAAATCGCGGCCCCTCTTCCAAACTTTCCGCAGTGAAAGTACCTGTAGAGCTTTGCGTCAAAATTGCGTTGTAAGAACCGCCAGACACAGCTTGGACAACACCCGTCATATCTGTGCCGGATGCCCAGCTGAGATTTCCTGACAGTGGAATTTTTCTAATTTTCAATGGGCGGTTGCCATTTGCATCAGTTGTGCCTGAGTAGTACGAAACGTAAAGGTGCGTTGAATCGCCGGACATAGACGCAAATTGATAGGCATCACTACCCGAAGTCGTTTGCCAATCAATTACTGATGTCGCGCGATCTTGCGTTCCGCTAACAGAAAAACCTGTGTAGCCGAAATCTGACGAGTTCAAGGTGTAAACGAATAGATGGCAGTAGGAATAGGTGTACGCCATCATGATGTACATCTTGCGGTTCGTCGCATCCCAGTGCATACAAGCAGGCTGACCTGGCGTCGCGTAGCCGCTGTATGTCGTTAGCAAATTATTTCCGCTGCTGTCCTTCGGCGTCCAGTTACCCTGTGAGCCATCGGGTTTGCCGTTGTCCGTACCCGTCCCACCCACAAGATTCGCCGTGTAAATCATAGGGGCTTGACCGCTGTAACTTTTCATGGCGACAGCGAAATAATTGTTGGCGTTGGTGATAGTAGAAGTGGCCGAGCCTAAGCATTTGATGTAAGCGGTGCCTAAGATCCAATCTCCGCTGCCGAGACCAGGGAAATAGGTATTAGGGTCGTTCACCGTGTCGGTTGTGATTTTGGTCTGCACATAAGTGCCATTGTAGGTAGTCTTACCATTGAGTGCCCAGACAGCATCTGAGCTAACTCCCAGACCCATTGGGCTCGGGGTGCCAGATGCCAACGCCGCCTGATAATCTGTGCTTTTTGAGCTGGCGCTGGCAAACGTGTGAGCATCTGGATAAGTCGTCGTGTCATAGCTTCGAGCGCCTTTTTTGAGCCAAACAAAACCATTGTCGCCAGTGAAGGTATTTCCTTGATCGACAAACCATCGATACTCGTTGATTTCTGCGCCAGCGCTACCACCGCCTAATTTGATAGCCATGTCTTAAAGCTCCTTCCAGCCAATTGTCGAATCGACATAAACTAGGCTCGCACCAGCATTTGCTGAAAGCTCACCATCGTCAGCCGTTGAATTTATATTTGAGCCATTTCTAGCCACAGTGACAGTGGCAGTGCCGGCATTTTTAATAAACACTACGTTTCCAGCACTAGGGCTAGCAGGCAAAGTGATCGTCACTGCACTAGATGAGTTAACAATGAGCTGGTCTTTGCTAACAGCGGTGTAGTCCGCTGTTTTGATAGCAAAGTCATTGAAAGCGCCGGAAATTGTTGCAAACCCTAATGTACCGCTGCCGTTCGTTGTTAAAGACTGGCCTGCTGTTCCATCAGCCGTTGGCAGCTTGATGCCATTGAAATTGGTAGAAGCTGCGTTATAAGCATAGTTGCCCATATAGCCATGACTAGAACACTGGTAGTAAAGGACGCTAGGCGTTTCTCTATCGACAGCGATTTGGGTGTAAGCACCTGAACTTCCCGGCGTTCCATTTGTGGTAACGCCGGTTGTGTAAGCGATCGTTTTAGCCGCATCCAAATAAAACAACAGGGGATGACCGCTGTTACTTGCATCTGATTGATCGAATCGATAGAAGTATTCGCTATTGGCTGTCACGCTATCTGCGCCGTGCAAACTTAGAGCAGGAGACTGAATACCATCTAAGAAGTAACCCAAAGCACTGCCATCCCCGTTATAAGGATGCGCCGAAGTTTTTGAAGCTACTGTGACTGTAAAGACTACAGGGCTTGAAGAACTGCCATACACTGCTGCTGTGGCATCAGCGTTTAAGTTCGCAGCAGTTACATTCCCAGTGGTTAAATTTGCAGAAGTTACATCGCCAGTAATCACCGCATTACCAGAAGCACTCAAAGCGCCAGAGATGCTCAGTCCACTGAGCGCATCTATAACCGCTGCGCCGGAGCCTGCTCCATCTGTAACGATCATTTTGACTGCGCCAGCAGCAACAGCCACGTTTGCGCCAGAACCTTGGCTAAACGTCAGAGTGAATGACGTTTCGTTACTAATGATCCATACCTTGCTTATCGTGTTTGGAGCAAGGGTCACCGTGCAGGCTTGGCCACCACCAGTGCATTTTAGGTACATGCTACGAGCTTCATCGTCAGTACCATCTGCCAATGTGATCGTGTGAGTAGATGCGTTAGGTATCGCTTCACTGCCTAAACTGAACGCAGAAGCAATGTTGCTTATGGTGGTATTTAGAAGTACGCCCCACTGACCACTGTTAGCACCACTCTCCTGTAACCGCAGGCGTAAATCGTTGGTAAACGTATCAGCCATTACTTAATCCTCATGCCGCCTGCTGCCAGCTTGTGCTGGCCGCAGGCTGGTTTGTATATGCCGTCGTAGCAGCAGATTCTTTCTGCCATTTGATTTCACCGTTTGCTGAAAACGCTGAAACGGCTGTAGTTGATGCGCTCGCGCTGTTAACGACTCCACCAATAATTGCGATAGATGAAGTAGCCGCGATGTTTGCAGACGCAGCGACGGTAAAGTTTGCAGAAGCCGTCGCACTGCTCGCCGCACTAATCGAAGCAGAGCCAGCGGTGATTTGCGTAGCGCTTGCTGTAACTGTAGAAGTCGCAGCAATAACCGCGTCGGCATCGGGGATAACAGCTCCAGAAGCAGTAAAACTGCTTGTCGCAGTCGTCGATGCAGTCCTTGAGCTAATACGATCACCAGTCGCGGCAAAAACAGAAGAAGCACTGATAACGACAATAGCGTTTCTAATGACTGTCGCAGCCGATGTCGAACTGCTTGAAGCGGTTGTACTAGCTTCGCAGTCTTCATAGCTCCAAACGCCATACTTGCCTTGGTTCCATGAGCCATTGCTATAACCCTGCGACATCAGTTAAGGGTGATGTCCAAATCACCAGCAGGTATGCGAAACACATCGCCTGTTGCAATAGTTTTGCTAGAAGTCAACGAAGCATACGCAAGCATATTCCCGCCACTTGAGGCATCTAGCACTGCTACAGCAACAACAGTGCCATAACCAGCAGTTGCGGTTGGATACTCAATAGCCGAAGTGTTAGAAGCAGTATTACCGCTGGTTGTAAAACCAGCGCTCTGCCTTGCATAGCCCCCACCACTGACTTCTGTGCCAGTCGTGCTATCTGTAGGGGCTACTGTGTATAGAGCAACGTAAACTGTGCCTGGAGTTGTAAACGCAGTGTTTGAAAACGTATGCGCCAAGAGTTTCGTCTCTAAGTAATCAGTAAAAGCCATAACCTATCCAAAAGTAGGGACGCGCATTTGCGTCGATGTTTGTCCACTGGTTCTCTCATTCGAGATGTTCATGTCTTCAATCATTCGCTGGTAGAGCGATGCGATAACCGGCAATCGTTCGTCATCACGGAGATACGGCGTTGCCTGTAGCAGAGAGCCATATAGGTAGATGTCGGGAGAGAGCGACAGCAACCAATTCGAGGTGTTGCTATCAGACAACGCCGGGATTTTTGCGTAATAAACAAGCTCGGCTTGATACGTCGTGTCTGGACTTGGATACACTTGTATTTCAGTCCCGACATGAGTGAAGCTCGTGGGGCGAGAGACAGCGCTAGACGCTGCTCTCTTCTTGTTTATCTCTTCATTCGTTACGAAATTCAGCGGCTGCACAGGGTCTGTAAGCAAAATGAGCTGAACCGTTTGAATCCAATCGGGAGGGGTCGCCGAGTATCTGGCATCAATGTCAGCCCGAGACCGCACAATCATGCTTCTGTGCCTGATTGAGCGGTTGTACTGGGACTCCGACAGCGCGATAAAATCTGGAATCACAGAGGTCAAATCGTCACGATTCAACCAATCTGCGATAGACGACTTCAGCTCACTGTACGTCGTTATTGCCACTTAGACCTTCCCACCTCGCGTCCTAAACGCTCGGTTCTCTGGATCGTTAAGCCATTTTTTGAACGCCTTTTGGTCGTTCAAAATGCCTTTCTGTCGTAACTCGTGGAGCAACGTGAGCGGGATCGACGCAACCTTGGTTCCAAACCCATCACCCCATGGCTGGTGCTTATCAACCTCATTGAAACGACGTTTATTCGATTCAACGATGTCAGTCACATCAACCTGAGTCTGTATGACTACAGAATCATCAGACTCACGACCACTTGACGACTCTTCGTAACCAAAGGTCGTCTTGGTCTTGGTGAGCGGGTCGTATTCCAGAACCTTTTTA
>CETK01158816.1_pt1 | contig 14747 bp, 9 predicted proteins | sample 361431 | NCBI WGS metagenome assembly CETK01 (sample SAMEA2622452, study PRJEB7988) | marine metagenome | biome: marine biome (ENVO:00000447); feature: surface water layer (ENVO:00002042); material: "saline water (ENVO:00002010), including plankton (ENVO:xxxxxxxx)" | depth 5 m | reverse complement strand
TCCGTAACAAGATCTCGAATAAGCGGGAATCCCTGCATAGGCCTGACGGTCACAGGCTCGTTTTCCGGCGTCTCCTCCATTATGTCTGACATCCTTGTCATGCACATCAGTCTTGATTTTCCGTTGACCTCAGCAGAGCAAGAACCACATTTTCCTGCCTTGCAATTCCATCTGCAAGCAAGATCTGGAGCATGCTCAGCTTGTATCTTATGGATCACGTCCAGAACAACCATGCCCTCATCATATTCAACTGTGTAGTCAGTCATCTTTCCGACGGAAGATTCTGTCTTTGGGTGACTGGCAAACGGCCTCTCACCTGTATGGCTCCTAAAGACCCTAAATGTGACTTCCTTTTCCATCAGTTCTCACCCTCAAGATCTTCTGCGTCCAATAGTTCTTTCAATTCTGATGGAATCGGCGGATATCTTCTTGATTGAATACCCATTTCACCATCTTCACCCATGGATATCACACTGTTTATTTTCCCCCACTTTTCATGATCAGGAACTGGGAAGTCATCTCTTGTATGGCCCCCGCGACTCTCCTCACGCCACAGTGCTGCCATAGCACACATCTTGCTGACAACTATCATGGCATCCAGTTCGAGCGCCTGATGCCATCCTGGGTTGTAAATTACACCTCCTCCAGGAGAACTTGACGCTGATCTTTCCTTGAAGACCTCCAACTCTTCCAGAGCCTCCTCCAGTAATTTTTGACTTCTGATAATACCAACTTTCTCTTGCATCATTTCTCTGAGTTCATTGACGATTATTGCTGGGTTTTCCCCACCTTCCCGTCTCAGTGGAGCCATCATCTTGTCGATGCCCTCGTGTATTTTGCTGATTTCGATCTCGCTCCATGAATCAATCGAAGCCGCAGCCTTCGCCGCGTGTAATCCGGCCCTTCTTCCGAATGTAACCAGGTCGGATAGGGAATTCCCACCTAACCTGTTAGCACCGTGAAGTCCTGTAGCGGCTTCTCCGGCTGCATATAGCCCCGGAACACTTGACTCCTGTGTCTCTGGATCTACCTTTACGCCACCCATTACGTAGTGAGCAGTTGGCCCAACTTCCATTGCCTGCTTCGTTATATCCACGCCAGCGAGCTCTTTGAATTGATGATACATACCTGGCAACTTCTTTTTGATCTGGTCAGGGGGCCTCCATGAAATATCGAGGTATGCACCCCCATGTTCACTTGCCCTACCAGAGGATTTCTCACTGTTGATAGCCTTGGCAACGACATCCCGAGTCAGAAGCTCTGGAGGCCTTCTTTGCGTTGCCTGTTTGTCCGAAATAACCTCTTGAACCCAAGCAAGCGCCTCTTCTTCGGTGTCTGCAAACTCCTCCTTGTACATTTCAGGAACGTAGTTGAACATGAATCGCTCACCCTCTGAATTTTGAAGCATTCCACCTTCCCCACGAACGCCCTCTGTGACAAGAATCCCTCTGACACTTGGGGGCCAAATCATTCCAGTTGGATGAAATTGAACAAATTCCATGTCTCCCATTTCCGCACCCGCCCAATATGCCAGGGCATGACCGTCACCGGTGTATTCCCACGAGCCCGAACATACTGACCAACATCTTGTGATACCGCCAGTGGCCAAAACCAATGATTTGGCTTTGAAGACATGGATTCTGCCTCTCTGACGGTCATAAGCGAGGCAGCCAGCGATTCGACCCTCGTGCATGAAAAGGTCGGATACTGTAAATTCCATGAAAACATCCATCCCCATGTGAACGCCCTTCTCTTGGAGGGTTCGAATTATTTCGAGCCCTGTCGCATCACCGATATGCGCCAGTCTAGGGTAAGTGTGCCCACCAAAGTTCCGTTGATTGGTCATACCTTTTTTGGTTCGATCGAATACCGCTCCCCAAGTTTCCAATTCTCTTATTCTGTCTGGAGCCTCCTTAGCGTGTATCTGTGCCATCCTCCAGTCATTCAGGTATTTACCGCCCTTCATGGTGTCTCGGAAATGAGTTTTCCAGGAGTCTCTGGCGTCCTTGTTACCGAGAGCCGCCGCAGCTCCTCCCTCAGCCATGACGGTATGCGCCTTTCCTAGCATTGACTTGCAAACTAGTGCTACGTTCACTCCAATTGAACTTGCTTCGATAGCCGCACGAAGTCCAGCGCCACCGGCCCCAATTACGACCACATCGTGCTCATGAGTCTCGTAATCGTACATGCCATCACCAAATTATGAAACTAGGGTCGCTGATCAGGCCTTCGGCTACTGAAAGGACGAACATGTCACCGAGAAAAACCATGGTAAGAGATGTCCAGAACCAAAGATTATGATTGACATTGTGTTTGCTTGAGAATCTGAATAGACTGCCTCCTATGTTGGAACCTCTTCCCCTCCACTGATTCAGAGCACCGCCTACCAGGTGTCTGAAGGCATGACATGAAATTACATACATGGTTAGGAGGAAGGATTCGATTGCCAAAACCAGGGTCCCGACAGAGAAGCCCCAAGATCCATCAAACTGCATAGTGTGAACAACGTCATAATACTTCATCGATAGTATAATTATGGCAAGGTACAGCATATATCTGTGGATGTTGTTGAAAATGAAGATTCCTTTTTCACCCGAATAACCTATCCCGTGACTGATGTGCGGCTTGGAAACCAAACATGCAGATGGATTTTGGAAAAAGGACCGATGATACACCTTTCTCATGTAGTAGCAAGTCCCGCGAAATCCAAACGGAATCCAGAGAATCAGCATCGCCGAGTTCATCCAACCCGGATGATTGGTTATGTGAAACATGTGAAGTATATCCGGAGAGAAGATTGGTGACGTAACCCTGTGATTCTCATAATGTATGCTTCCGTCTAACAAGACAACTCTGATGAAAGTGTAGAGTAGGGCAAAACCGAGGGCCGCAGCCATGATTATTGGCTGATTCCACCAATTGTCAATTCTCTGGGTTTTCCCGAAACCCTTGATTAAAGGAAGACGCTGATAGCCCCGCAACGCCGCCACCCCGAACCTATCCGGCATAGGCACTGCATAAGGCTGACCTTTCTTCGGGACCTTTTCACAGAAAAAAAGTAATTTTTCGCGTACATGGTCCCTTCATCTCAACAGAGGCCACTGACCCATACGAAAATTATGATTTTTAGCAGTAAATTATGTTCAGGTTTATTCTAAATTCTAATTCTCAACATTTCACCAGGGATATTTCCACACCCATAGCATGCCATCGTTGAGGATGACCTGAATCCCAAATAATAGAGAACCGACGAATGGTAGTGCGTCAGTCCCGTTGATGTCGCTTTTCCATGCATTCCATCCCAAGAGGATCAATATCAGATTCCCAAGTACCACAAGCCAGAGATTTCCTATGACCATCGCTTGTGTGAGATTGGAGTCGTGCTCGATATGGATTCTGGTTAATTCGAGCCACAGCATGGATGGTATCAAAATCAGAACCATTGCGAACAAAATTTTTGCATTCCCGCCGATACCATCCGTTTGAGTCCATGGCCATGTCAGCGACTCAACAGCCTCTTCATCCCACGCATACAGATACTTCCACCAGACAATGAGAAAACCCGCCGCAGCAATGAACATACACGTGACATTCCACGGCCTCCAAGATTCGGGGATCCCTCCCCACAACAGTACGGGATCATCCATCCTTCCTACTCCAACGACGTAGGATAAAAGTACCATTGGTCCAAATACGAAAACGAACGCTCTGACAAAATTCCTGGAGATTTTCACAGGGCTACCCAAGCCAAGCGAACGTTTGAACATAACTGGTTTTACCCATGAGTGGGAACCAGCACCCACAGAAAAATACCATATCAAGTGCCTGTTCTGGTGTGTATTGGGTCTACAGAGCGACCCTCTCTTGCGCATGTGATCTAGCGGTTATGATACGAGGTTCCCAACCTCGTTACCCGGGTTCAAGTCCCGGCGTGCGCACCAACTTGACACTCAACTGTCTTGCTTAGAACGGACTCCAATTGCTGCAGTGAGCAATGCGATCATAGCTGCATAGAGTCCGAAACCGGGCAACAGACCACCATCATCGGGCTTCTCGACACATTCTGTTTGGGATGTTAACGGCTGATGTTGGCCTGCCGGACATGGAGTCTGGTCCACTGAGCCCGGTTCGGACGAGAAGAAGTCTGTGGAGGTGAAAGTGCAGGATCTCTGTCCCTCCCTGGTTTGATATGTGCCGGCCGGGCAGGGCGTCTGCTCCGTCGCAGCGGTAGTATCCACGAAATGCCCCCTGTCCGCAAGTAAACACTCGAATGAGCCGGTGTTTGGTTGGTAGGTCCCCTTTTGGCAGGCTGTCTGGCTTAGTTGCGAGCTGGAGTCCACGAAGTGGCCCTCATCCGCCTGAAGGCATGATGTTGAGGCCGACATTGGCTGGTAAGTCCCCGCTACGCATGCTACGAACTCTGTGGCCGCACTGTCCTGGACATAATGGCCAGCTGGGGAATCACGGCAACTCGTGGACTTCGCCATCGGTTGATAGCTACCGGGCTCGCAGGGTACCTGGTTTGAAGACCCTGAAACACCCGTGTAGTAACCTGCTTCGACATCATCGCAACTGGTCTGGCCAGTCAAGGGCTGGTAGGTCGTCACGGGGCATGGAATCTGGTTCTTGGCACCCTCCCCCACTACGTAGTGACCGGTATCTGCAACCAAGCAACCTGATGAACCGGCATTTGGCTGGAATGTGCCCGTGGTGCAGGTGGCATACTCGATGGCTGCTCCGTTCGAGACGTAGGTGCCGGGTATCGCAGGGAGACACATGTCAGCACCACTATTAGGTTGGTAAGAGCCGGGTTCGCAGGCAATGGCATCAATGGACCCAACACCAGACGTGTAGTACCCCGGTTGAGCCACCTCGCATTCTATCGATCCCTGGAGGGGTTGGTACATCCCAGACAAGCAGGCTTGGAAGGACGTAGATCCTGCTGATGAGACGTAGAATCCGGCAGGAGCAAGAATGCAGCTTGTACCTGCCGAGTCTGGCTGGTAGGAACCCGGTTCGCAGGTTTCTGGATGCGTCGATGCATTGACCGAGGTGTATTGCCCGGGCGAGGTCGACGAGCATGAGACGGACCCCTCGTTGGAACTATATTGTCCAGGTGGACAGGGGGTTTGCCCCGTGGCTGAGGCCGTATCTACGTAGTATCCTGGACTCGCCCTCAAGCAAGCGGTGGCTCCAGATGTTGAGGAGTATCTGCCAACCGTGCACGCAGACTGGAAGGTCTTCCCAGGTGTCTCGACCATGTGGCCGGGATCAGCGAGGAGACAGGCCTGCGATCCAGCGTTGGGCTGGTACGACCCAGCGGGGCATATGGTCTGCGACAATGCACCCTCGATTGGGACATGGTAGCCAGGGATCGAGTCTATGCAGGACGCTTGCCCCCCGTTGGGTTGGTAGGTACCGCTCTCACATATGACCAGGTTCCATGGCAGACCCTCCTCAGCGTAGTAGCCGGGCGGGGACTCTTGGCATGAGTTGGGGGCGTCTTGATACCACCCAGATGGGCATCCTTCGGCCCATAGGTCGAATGGGGCGTTGATCCCGTCGTTATCCGAATCTAGGTCATCAAGCGCTATCTTCGCCGTACCGGGGAGCTGCATGAGCTCAGGTACGCGAGTCCCCCAGAAGACCTGATGCTGGGTCTGGTTGACGTTGTTCCACGCATAGGCCCCCCAGCAGTGGATGTCGCTAGAGGCGTCCAAGCCACATGCGTTCGCAGCGCCCATTACAACCGCTGTGTAATTCCCACCTGTGTGGACCTGATGAGGCGCTGCGCGATCCTGACAGTTTTGGTTGCCACCGCCATTTGTGTTGCCTGTGTAGTTGCATATCATGTCGTTAGAACCGTTGTAGTCTCCCGTGTTGCCGCCCCAGTTATCGCCCCAGCAATAGGCCCCGGTCTGGTCGTACATGGCGCACGCTTGGGCCGTAGTGGCGGACATGCTTGTCATGCTCTCTCCTGAAGGGCCTTGAATCAGCGTTGGCACCACGGCAAAGGGCTCGTTGCTGTTGTTGCCGATCCCTTGCTGGCTCTCTGTGTTGGCGCCCCAGCAGATCCCGGCACCGGAGTCTGTCATCGCACAGGAGAACACCCAACCGCTGACCGCCTGAACAAAGGATAGGTTTGGTGCATCCTGGATTGTGACTTCCGTGTTTGACATCGTTAGCTTTCTCGGGCTGAGTGTATGATGCCAGTAGTTGCAACCCTGATTCCCTGTTATGGGGTCATCGGAAACGATGTCACCGCCGGTGACCCTGCAATTCATGTCAGACCCCCAGCAATACACCCCGCCATCGCTGCCCGTGGCACACGTGTGTTCGCCCCCCACGCTGACGGACGTAACAGTGACTCCCGGGGGCATTGCGATTAATTCTGGGATCAGTATTCCTGTTCCGCCATTGCTGCATGGGTTGGTGTAGGTGGTCCCCCAATTAGCACATAACTGCCCATTGCCAACCTGCCCTCTGTTGTTTAGCCCCCAACAATACAGGTCGCCATCGGTGCTTATTGCGCAGGTGTGGGCACCCGGCCCCTGCGAGAGTGACTTTGCGACGACGCCCTGTGGCAGTAGGGCCTGAGTCGGGACGAGTACATTCCCCCCGATTTGCCCGTTGCCGATCCGGCCATCGACGTTGCTGCCCCAGCAGTAGACGGCTCCTTGGGCCGTAAGGCCACATGCGTGGTCTAGGTGTGCCGAGACCTCTACGATGCCCATTCCGTCCAGTGCGTCCACATATGTCATGTTATGATAGGCCATATTGCCTTCAACTCCGATTCCAGTTTGCCCAAAGTCCGTCCTTCCCCAGCATACCACGCTGGAGTTCTCAGTGACAGCGCAGGCGAACTGCCTCCCGATCGAAAGTGTGTCATGGGTGTCGATGTGGCCCAGCACCTGGCCAGGAGAGTTGCTGGAAATGGACCTCAGACGAATCTCATCCGAGGGAAACTCGGTTTCCGTTTGTGATCCCGATTCGACCAACAGAGAATTTGTTGAAAATAATACCATCAATATCGCTAGAAGTATGCCTGTCCACGGACCCTTCGCCATGAGGCGCATAGCGGCCGGGGGAAAATAGAAGTTTTCACTAAATCCACAACGGCATTGGCATCTGGATCAATTAGGCCAGGGCATCATAGTTCACTTCGGCTTCCTCGATGTGGATCTCATCGACGTCCATCTGGGCGAGCTGTAGCTTCCCCGATAGCTCATCGTTCACCGCATGCCAGTAGGAGTAGGATTCGATAACCCAGATTCCGGACTCACGAGTGCCATTTCCTGACCCCTTGACACCACCGAACGGCAGATGCGCCTCTGCCCCAGTTGTTGAGTTGTTTATTCCCGTCATACCTGCTTTTATTCCCGTTTTGAACCTGTAGGCCTCCAGCCTGTCGTTAGTGTAGATCGCACTGGACAACCCATATGGCGAGGCATTCGCCAAGTGTAAGGCGTGATCGAAATCTCTGGCCTTGACTATGGTGACGGCAGGGCCGAAAATCTCCTCGTGGAAGCATTCCATGTCCTCAGTCACGCCTGTGTAGACGTGAGGCCACATGTACACACCCTCCTCGGCATCCGCTACGAAACCGACGGGCGCCGATTCTTTGGTGATCCGACCTTCTCCGAAGATGAGATCGGCACCGCTCTCCTCGCAAACCTCGAGGCTTTGAAGGAATTCCTCGGCGTATTTCGATGAAAGCATGGGGCCGTAGAGGACGTCACCGTCCCTCATTGAGTCACCGATCTTGGTCTTCCTGACTTTCTCCATGAACAATTCCATAAAATCGTCATAGATATCCTCATGAATGATCAGGTTTCCTAAGCTGGTGCATCTTTGTCCAGCTGTTCCGAATCCAGCCCAGTAGGCACCCTCGACCGCATTTTCCAGGTTTGCTGAGGGCATCACTACCAAGGGATTTTTCCCACCGAGCTCCAGAGAGCAGGAGACTAGATTCCGACCGCAGATCTCCCCGATCATCTTCCCGACTGCAGTGGATCCCGTGAAGGATATCTTGTTCACGAGGCCGTCATCAACTGCATCCACCAGGTACTGGCCTGCCCCGCTCCCCTTCCCGTGAACGAGATTTATCACACCGTCGGGAAGCCCGGCCTCATGCATGATCCTGGCCAGAGCGAAGGACAGGAGGGGTGAATCCTGAGGCGATTTCCAAACGCAGGTGTTGCCGCACATGATTGCTGGTATCATCTTCCAGAATGGGACGGCGGATGGGAAGTTGCAAGAGTTGATTATTCCACAGACACCAAGTGGCCTCCTGTAGGTGAACAGCTCTTTGTCAGGGAGCTCACTGTTAACCGTCTGGCCGTAGAGCCTTCTGCCCTCAGACTGGAAGAAGAGACAGGTGTCTATTGCCTCCTGAATTTCTCCGGCGCTCTCTTTTAGCGTCTTTCCTATCTCCCTAGTCTCAAGCCTTACCAAGGCATCCTTCCTGTCCATCAGCAGCCGGCCCATGTTTCCGATGATTTGGCCCCTTGTTGGGGCAGGTGTTCCTGCCCACGAGGGGAAGGCTGACCTTGCAGCCTTCAACGCACTGTGAACATCCTCCTTGGTCGAGAGGGGGAATTCACCCAGGGTGTCTGACAACAACGCAGGGTTGCGTGAGGTGAATGTGGCGCCGTCTGAGGCAACTTCCAACTTACCATCGATTATGTTGAATCCACGAATCATCGGCGACCCGTTGGGGTTGTCGTTTTGCATGTGCTCGAAATCTACTGCTAGGACGTGTGTCATGGCCTTCGCAGTGATACCCTTCAAATGAATGCTGCTAAGACCGTTTGACGTAGGTCGTCACGAATCCTGAGTCAATAACGAACTTAGTGTATGGGGGTTTAAGGGGGGCGGAGTCCATCGGCGGTACCGAGGAACAACCATGTCGGACGGAGAGGGAGAACTCACGCTTAGGGTCGCTAAAGCCATACCGAGTGACGTCGGGCATGGGAGAGCTAGGGTTCCATTTGACAATGATCTCAACCTCAAGCCCGGGGACGTCATAGAAATCAAAGGGGAGAAATCTACCGCCGCCATAGTCTGGCGCTGCAGACCGGAGGACGCCAACCTGGGAGTAATCCGAATTGACGGCATCATAAGAAAGAACGCCGCCGTCTCTCTGGGTGACAGGGTCAGCATAAAGAAAGTCGAAGTCACTGAATGTGAGAAACTCGTACTCTCGCCTGTTATGGCCAAACAACAGAAAGTCAGATTCGGTCCAGGCATAGAGGGTTTCGCGAGGAGAGGACTCAACAAGAGACCAGTGGTATCCGGAGACCGTATATTCATACCTGGCATGACCCTGTTCGCAGAAGCATTGCCCTTCCAGATCGTCAGCACCAAACCGAAAGGAATTGTACAAGTGCTACCATCAACAGAGATCGTGATCAAAGAAGATCCCGTTGATGAAGAAGACGAAAACGTGATCCAATCAATATCCTATGAAGACATTGGAGGTCTCGGCGACCAACTACAAAAGGTCAGGGAAATGATCGAGCTTCCATTGAAGCACCCAATACTATTCCGAAGGCTGGGCATCGACCCACCACGGGGAGTTCTGTTACACGGCCCGCCGGGTACTGGCAAGACCCTTATTGCAAAGGCCGTGGCTGCAGAGACACAGGCTCACTTCACTTCGATAAACGGACCGGAAATAATATCAAAATACTACGGGGAAAGTGAAAAACAACTCCGAGAGATATTTGACGACGCTGCATCAAATGCCCCAGCCATCATTTTCATCGATGAGTTGGATTCCATAGCTCCAAAGAGAGAGGATGTCAGCGGTGAAGTAGAAAGGCGTGTTGTCGCCCAGTTACTCACACTTCTAGACGGGATGCAGGGCCGAGATAATGTCGTTGTCATCGGGGCTACTAACAGAAGGGATGCCATTGACCCGGCACTCAGGAGGCCTGGAAGATTCGATCGAGAGCTCGAGATTGGAGTTCCCGATAAAAACGGCCGCTCAGAAATAATCGACATTCACACCCGAGGAATGCCGATAAGTGATGACTTTGAGATGGAATGGCTACTAGAAAATTCATACGGCTTCGTGGGTGCAGATATCTCAGCCTTAGTAAGAGAGTCTGCCATGAAGGCTCTCCGCAGGTATCTCCCCGAGATAGATCTCGATCAGGACGAAATACCAGCAGAAGTCCTCGAGAAAATGGAAGTTAAGATGACAGACTTCCGTGAGGCAATCAAGGAAATAGAACCCAGCGCCCTCAGAGAAATCTACGTCGAGGTGCCAACTGCATCATGGGATGACGTGGGAGGTCTAATGGAGATTAAGGAACGCCTCAAAGAAAGCATAGAGTGGCCTTTGAACCAACCAGAAACCTTCGAGCACTTTGGAATTAAACCCCCGCGGGGCATCGTACTATTTGGGGCACCGGGAACTGGGAAGACTCTAATCGCAAAGGCAATTGCAAATGAGGCGAAGGCCAACTTCATCTCAATCAAGGGCCCGGAAATGATATCAAAATGGGTAGGAGAATCGGAGAGGGCCGTCAGAGAGGTCTTCAAGAAAGCCAAACAAGCTGCGCCATCGATCATCTTCTTGGATGAGTTCGAGTCAATAGCAGGTGTCAGAAGATCAATGTCGGGTGACGGTTCCGATGTCATGAATAGAGTTGTAAATCAAATCTTATCAAGCATGGATGGCGTTGAAAGCATGGAAGGCGTCATTGTCGTAGCGGCTACCAATAGACCAGAAATGATAGATCCAGCACTGTTGAGGAGCGGTAGATTTGAGCGGGTCCTTCATGTTCCGCCCCCAGATAGATCTTCAAGGCTTGAGATCCTAAAGATCCACTCTTCGGAAATGCCTTTGGGCAGATTCAAGCTCGATGACATAGCCGATGGATTAGAGAATTACACAGGTGCTGACATTGAAGCTATATGCAGAGAGGCAGCACTAATTGCTATGAGGGCGGGTAAGAAGACAGTTTCAAAAAGCCATTTCGAAGAAGCTGTAAACAGAGTAAGACCCACTGTCAACAAAGATATGTTAGAGTACTATTCGAAGATGGAAGAAACACTCGTTAGTGGTCTTGAATCTGTAAAAAGAAGCACTTCTACTCTGCAAGGTATCGAATCTGTGTGATAAAAATGCCATCGGGATTCGGCCGAGAGATTCTGAACCGTCCGATTTTAGATGGTGCCGGGGACACCCTCGGTCACGTCTCAGATCTCAGAATAAACAGCAGGTCTGGCAGCGTAATATCGCTACTAGTGTCAATCAGCGAGGAACTAGATCCCGCTCTCCTTCCATGGCCATTAGTAGACGGCCTCCTGGAAGTCCCGACTGATGAAGTCGCGGAAGTCTCCAATGCCATACGACTGAAGTAACAAAAACTTCCAAACTCGGACAACCGTCTTATATCGCTGGATACGGTTAGCCCCTGCTGATGGGCGGTGAACTGGTGGTAGGGAGGCCTAGAATATCCACAAGATTGTTCAATCCGACCAATAGAAGGAGATTTCTTCAATTTTCATTTTGGACAGTTCTGACACTGCTTGTGGCTTTCATAGCATCTACATACATTGTCGATGGAAAGACCCAACAGTCCGCCTATGGGGATGATTGGGACGATCTTGGTGGTTTCAGATCCGACATTAACTCGATGGGTGTTGAGACCACCGCAATGGTCTCGAGTCCGCTTTTGCTGTCAGAAATTGATAATCCAGAGGAAACAGTCTTCGTTGTATCGGGTGTTGAAAGAGATACGATATCACTTCCTCGATTCACTGATGACGAATCTGTGATTGAGCTATCCGATTCCGATGGATACACCGGCTCTGAGATTGAAGCCATCGTAGAGTACGTACAGGCCGGTGGAACCTTGCTTCTGATGGACGACTTCGGTTACTCCTCTGCATTGGCTCAGGAATACAATATATTCTTTTCAAATCATCAACTGTATGACGGAGAGGCTTGGGCCAGGGAGCTGGATTTCAACTATGTTTGGACCAACGTAACTGATGCATACAATCTTACTCAAACCTCTGGCTCAACTTCGATATATCACCCCTGTCTGGCGGACCTAGATGGCGACTCGATCTTGGATATGATCGATCCTGATCCTGAAAACCCCAATTTTGGTTTCACACCTGCGGAAAACTCATTCGGGCTCTGCGGCCATCGGTGGAACCAAGATCTGGGTGAATACGACTTCTCCGAAGACTACAATCTTCTAACAAGCACTCCATCTGCATTCGACAAGGAGTCCTCTTTTTCACCCGCTGAGAATCGCTATCCAATAGTGACTTCCACACTGGATTCATATCTGGACTCAAACGACGACGGAGATTTAACACCTGCATTTGAAGCTGCAGGTATTCAAGGAGACGAACAGGGACCGTTTGCTGTCTATGCTAGAATATGCTCGTCTAGGCTTTGCGCGGAACCTTCATCAGGTCAGGTTCACATAGCATCTGACGGTTCCCTGCTGATCAACGCCATATACTCTGCATCCGCAATAGACGGTTCAAGTGTACCTAACAATGACAACAGGAAATGGGCCCTGGATATCATCGCTGATGCGTTGTTGATTGGGAATGACTCCTTGCAGCCCAGTGAAAATGCGATAGTAATTTTCGATGAGAGTAGACACCAACAGACAAACCCCCTCTCAGACACATACAATCTTGCATACTACTTTCTTGTTTATTTCACCAACGACTGGATGGCAATGTTGATCCTATTCTTGGCACTTTTCATGATGCTTGAAGTTGTTTTGATAAGAAAAGAGGACCCTGAGGATTGGAGACACGTCTTCAGGATAATCTACTACGGTTTTGGCGATGCAAAGAGGTATGAATTCTACCAACACCCTGACAAGATAAGACAAGTCCTCCTCTCGAGGGTAAGAAGCACAAATACCATGTCCAGGGAAGAGTTTGACGCCCTTTCATCAGAGGATCTACAATCACTTGTGGATGACCCTGTACTGCTCAGATTCATCTACGATAATAGACGCTACAAGACTGAAGAATTGGTAGGCATTGTGAAAAGGATGAGGGAGTGGGGCCCAGAAGATACTGATCCAGATGAGGATCTCGCGGATTTGTGATTGTAATGTGGACTCGGAAAGCGACAATGATGTTGGTAGGGGGGGTTTCACTCATACTCGTAGGTATGATGGTGAGTCACTTTCATTTGATGATCCTCGGGATGCTTATGGTGTCTATTCTGGTCATGGCAAGCTGGGTCAGCGGATACCCAAAACTAGAGGTCGAACGGGAACTGAGCGAAGAAAACGTGTACAAAGGAGATGACATAACAGTCACGCTAACCATTCGCAACAATTCTAGGCGAAGGACCCAGACGCTCGATATTTATGACAATGTGCCTCATGAGATGAAAATCCGAAAGGGAATAAACATGATCAAGGCAAATCTTGGGCCTGGTCAGTCAACGGTATTGAGATACACAGTAAGATGTCCGCTTAGAGGACATTACTCCATAGGACCTACATCTTTGAGATACCGTGATGTATTCGGGCTCTTTACAGATGAGGGACTAGCTGACAAAAGAAGCGATGTTATTGTCTTCCCCCAAGTTCGTGACATCGAAGACGCACTTTTGCGATCAAACGTACCCAAGATGTACACTGGAGCGACCACTCTCAAAACCCCAGGCCAAGGCACAGAGTTCTACTCACTCAGAGAGTACATGCCAGGAGACTCATTCCGTTCAATCAACTGGAAAGCCTTTGCAAGAACTGGAGATCTAATGGTCAATGAGAAAGTACGGGATGCTGTCACAGACGTTCATATCCTATTCGATACAAGAGACATATCCAGAATCGGAACAGTCCTAAAGAACCCTCTTGAAATGGGTGCAGTAGCCACTGCCTCAGTCTCAAATCACTTCATAAGAAGGAGGGATGCAGTCTCACTGACGACATATGGTAAGAGAATGGACCACCTTCCGGCAGAAGCAGGAGACAAACAGCAGTACAAGATTCTAAGTCTACTAGCTGGAGCTTCTGCTGGCGGATCAATGCCACTGCAAGCCGTAACTAACGCCCTAATCCCCAGAATGAACAGGGGATCACCTGTTTTCGTTGTCAGCAGTTTGGAGGGGGATGGCACAACGCTCCCTGCCATCAGGGCATTGTCCAGTCACGGCCATACGGTTTACATCCTCTCGCCAAATTCCATAGACTTAGAACGACTTGTTAGCAGAATTCCGAGAATGGCCTATGAGGTACTCAAAATGGAGCGGCAAAATAGACTAATGTCTCTGAATGGTTATGGTGCTAATGTGATAGACTGGATTCCAGATATCGACCTCGCGCAAGCACTTTTGCAGGTAAAAAAGGGTTAGGTGAATACATGGATAATGATCAACCCACCAAGAATCGAACACTAAGGCTCAGGTCTGTAAGGACCAGATGGCAAATAATTTCGTTGCAACTTGTCGCTACTATATCTCTGGCAGCACTTATTTTGACGATGAACTCAAAATACGGGGAATGTGATAAGGACTTCATTAGTGAAGCTGACGGGGAGAGCTATTGGTGCCCTGCTTTTGAGCATACTAGAGGTATGATTTTCGTCGAAGAATCTTTTGATAGGGGAGCGATTCTCCCTGATTTGATAACCGGAGTTGGACAAGAGGGCATTAACACTCTGATTTTGCCGGCATTTTTCTGCCTGCTTCTTACGATAGGCCACGCGTATATTTCGACGAGGGGATCGAAGACCAGAAGGAGGCT
>CETK01158680.1_pt1 | contig 14797 bp, 11 predicted proteins | sample 361431 | NCBI WGS metagenome assembly CETK01 (sample SAMEA2622452, study PRJEB7988) | marine metagenome | biome: marine biome (ENVO:00000447); feature: surface water layer (ENVO:00002042); material: "saline water (ENVO:00002010), including plankton (ENVO:xxxxxxxx)" | depth 5 m | reverse complement strand
TGATTTGACAAAGGAAGGTCCGTTCTCCCAATACTCATGTAAAATAACACATCTCCAGAAACGAGTTTCTTATGCTCTTTATTGTAAAGACAAATATGTCCTGGTGAATGACCTGGAGTAAAAATAATTTCCCATGAAGTTTTATCTATCTTCAAATGCTCACCTTCGTTAATAAAGTCAACATTTAGAGGAGGAGGTGTAAGATTTAACCCATATGTTCTAGCAATTTTTTCAGCGTTTTCTAACAAAGCATAATCTTTTTTATGCATGATTGGTTTGAGTTTAAACTTTTTAGAAACAAAATTATTACCAAAAATGTGATCAATGTGGCAGTGAGTATTAAAAAGAATAATCGGATTCAAACAATTATCATCAATATATTTTTCTAAAGCTTCTTCCTCAGATTTATTACTACAACCCGGGTCCACAATTATACATTTTTTGTTAACACTTATTACAAAGGTGTTTTCTTGAAATGAATTGAATGTAAATTTTTTAATTATCATCTCTTTATTTACTTTAGTTGAAAATAAAAGTAGTGTTTTACGAAGATATAAAAAAGCATATTGAAGCCAAGGCCTCTGAAATTAAGAATGAAGTCATCTCATTTAGAAGACACATTCATAAGTATCCAGAACTGTCATTCAATGAAAGAGAGACATCTTTATTCATATGTTCAGTGCTAAAAAAATATAATATTAGACACAAATCCCGTATTTCAGGTCATGGTGTTGTTGCTGTCATTGAATGTAATAATCCAAATTCAAAAGTTTTAGGTTTAAGAGCTGATATGGATGCGTTACCTATCAAGGAGGAAAATATTGTTTCTTACAAATCAGTCAATGATGGCGTAATGCATGCTTGTGGTCATGATGTTCACTCAGCAATTGCACTTGGAGTTTGTATAGTCCTAAATGAGATTAAAGATAAACTAAATGGTACTATTAAAATTATCTTTCAACCAGCAGAAGAAAAGCTCCCTGGTGGTGCTATTCAGATGATTAATGATGGTGTCTTAAATAATCCAAAAGTTGAAAATATGTTAGCATTACACGTTCTGCCTGAGATGGAAGTGGGTAATGTTGGCTTCAGAAGTGGTAAATATATGGCAGCATGTGATGAAATCTATATTAAAGTTAATGGAAAGGGTGGTCATGCAGCTTTACCTGATCAAGTTATAAATCCAATAATCGTAGCAGCTAATTTAATGATTAAAATAAAAAAATCAGTTAGTTTGATTGATAGCGATGATAAATATGTTTTAGAGTTTGGTGATTTTCATGCTTTTGGTGCATCAAACGTCATCCCTAATCACGCAAATATTTCAGGAACTTTTCGATCTCTAGATCAAAAATTCAGATCTGAAGTACACGAACTTATACTCAAAGAAGCAAAGTCAATTGACTTAAATTACAAGTCAAATTGTGTTGTTAAAATAAAAAAAGGTTATCCAGTACTTTTTAATGACAACGATTTAACTACATATTGTGAAAAGAAAAGTAAATTTTTTTTAGGGAAAAGTAAAGTTCATGAATTAGAAATAAGAATGGCATCTGAGGACTTTTCGCACTTCTCAAATGAGGTTCCGTCATGTTTTTTTAGACTTGGTGTTGGAAACAAGGAAAAAAATATTAAAAGTTCTGTACATACCCCAACTTTTAATATTGATGAAAATAGTATAGAGATTGGAGTTGGCTTGATGAGTTTTTTATTATGTTCTAGTTTGCAAGATCAGAAAAAAGTTTGATTCTAATAAGTCTAAGTTCAAACTCTTCATATTCATCGTCAAAATGAATAAGAGCATTTGAAATAGAGTCATCTTTTGCTTCATTCATGAAATAGTTTTTTATTTCTTCTTGTTGTTGTTGGTCAAGTATTTCGTCAATATGATAATCAATATTTATTTTTGTTCCAGAGTTAACAATATTTTCAATCTCATCCAATAGTTCATCACCCGATATATTTTTTTGTTCAATAATTTCATCAAAATCAATTTTTCGATCAGCACTCTGAATAATAAAAATTTTAAGATCATTCTTTTTTGGTTTTGATTTGACTTGAAAGTCAATAGGTCGAGTAATGTTATTAATCTCAACATGTTTGGCAATTGCATCTGTAAAATCTTTACCGAATTTTTCAGCTTTACCTTTTCCAACACCAATTATATTTCTTAATTCATCTATGTTTGTTGGATACTGAATTGACATATCATCTATTGATGGATCTTGAAAAATTATGAATGGGGGAACCTTGAGTTTTTTTGCAATTCTTTTTCTTATATCTTTCAAAATAAGAACTAAAGCTTTGTCAAAATTTGAATTATTCTTATTGGAAATTTCAACGGGGCTATCGATAGTTTCAATTATATAAAATGATTTAGGAGACTCTGTAAAAATTTTCCCCTCTTCCGTTAGATTTAATTTTCCACCCTGCTCAATGTTTTTGACAATCAAATCTTCAACAATTGCCTTACGTATAATTTGCTTAGTCAAAAAGACGTCTTCATGATCAAGTCTTTTATAGCTTTTAAGATTTTGTATGTCAGTTCCGTCAATGTATTTTGCTAAACCGTGAAGAATTTGAGTTATTTGTTTTGTAGTAAACTTATTTCCAACTTCAACAATACATTTGAGTATTAAAACTAACAGAGACTTAACGTTTCGAGAGGGTCGATTATTGTTACATTTGTCACAACAGTCATCACAATTGCTTATTTGATATTTTTCACCAAAATAGTGAAGAATTTTTTTTCTTCGGCAATCTTCACTTTCCACATATGTAACGATTTCTTCGAGGAGTTGTGTATTTATTTCTTTTTCTATTAAATTCTTTTTGGAATTAAATAATTCAAATTTTTCTACATCACCCGGGTCGTAGTAAAGTAAACAATGACCTTCTCCACCATCCCTACCGGCTCTTCCAGTTTCTTGGTAGTAGTTTTCTAAACTTTTAGGAAGATTATAATGTATCACATATCTGACGTCGGGTTTATCTATTCCCATTCCGAATGCAATTGTTGCAACTACAACATCAATTTCCTCCATTAAAAAATCTTCTTGAGTCCTATTCCTAGTTGATTGATCAAGACCGGCGTGATATGGAAGACTTTTAATATTATTAATATTCAATAGCTCGGATACTTCTTCAGACTTTTTTCTAGACAAGCAATATATAATCCCAGACTTACCTGAATTTTTTTTAATGAATTTTATTAGATTTTTATCAACATCAATTTTAGGTTGAACCTCATAGTATAAATTTGGACGGTTAAATGATGAAAGAAAAAGTCTTTCAGAGCTGATTCCTAAATTTTTAATTATATCTTTTTTGACTTTTTTAGTGGCTGTTGCTGTTAGTGCAATAATTGGCCTCCTCCCGATTGAATCAATTATTTTTCTTAGTTTTCTATATTCTGGACGAAAATCATGTCCCCACTCAGAAATACAGTGAGCTTCGTCAACTGCAAAAAATGAAATTTTGAAGCTTTTAAAAAAAAATAAATTTTTTTCTTTGGCAATTGTCTCAGGAGCTACAAATAATAATTTTGTTTTACCATTTTCTACTGCATCTTTAACTTTCTCGAGTTCGGCTTTATTTAGCGATGAGTTGTAAAAGTGAGCGATGTCATAATTTTTTGAGTAACTTCTGACATTGTCTACTTGATTTTTCATTAATGCAATTAGTGGCGATATTATTACAGCAACTCCGTCCATCATTATTGCAGGTAGTTGGTAACAAAGTGATTTGCCACCACCTGTTGGCATAATTACGAAAGTGTCATTACCATCCATAAGAGACTCAATAGCTTGTTTTTGGTTGCCCTTAAATTTTTTAAAACCAAAAAAGTCATGCAAAAATTTAGAAATATCAATATCAATCTTTTCCATTTCGTGATTAAAATCTTAAAAAATACTTTAATTTTATCTACATTAATATAACTAATTTTTACATTAATTAAATGATAAATAGCACAGATTTAATTAAAGCAGCACAAGAACTAATTAGCTTACAAATTGACGGACTTAATAATTTGAGTAAAAGATTCAATAAAGAATTTGTAAACGTGATTAAATTAATCAACAATTCCAAAGGTAAGTTAGTTATAATAGCACTGGGTAAAAGTGGTATAATTGGAAAAAAAATTTCTGCAACTCTCAATTCGACTGGAACTTCCGCTAGCTTTATACATGCAAGTGATGCACTTCACGGTGACCTGGGTTCTATTCAGGTTGGCGACGTAGTGATGTTTATTTCTAAAAGTGGTAGAACAAATGAATTGCTAAGAATTATTCCGTATTTAAAAAAAAATGATATTCCAATTATTTCTTTAACATGTGATCGTCCTTCACCATTGGCTCAAAATTCAGATTTTAACTTAACTCTAGAAATTTCAAGAGAAGCTTGTCATAATAATTTAGCTCCAACGACTAGCACTACAATGCAATTAGTTATGGGGGACGTTATTGCTGTTTGTTTGTCTAAAATTAAAAATTTTCGTGACATTGATTTTGCCGAGTTTCACCCATCTGGAACCTTAGGTAATAAACTTACTTTGAAAGTATGTGATTTTTGTGATTTTAAAAATGTCCCCAAAGTAAATACTCATTCAAAATTAAGCCACGTTATAATTGAAATGTCTAAAAATAAGCTAGGTGCAACTGTTGTATTAGAGTCTAACATTATTGTTGGAATAATTACTGACGGAGATCTAAGAAGAATGCTAGAAAAAAAATCAGATTATTTTAATATCACAGCTAAAGATCTTATGAGTTCAGATCCAAAAAAAATCCAGAAGGATGATTTGTTGTATGATGCATTTTTGAAAATGAAAAATAATAATATTACACAGCTTATTGTAGTTGACGATGAGGAATACTCCGGTATTGTCCACATCCATGATATTTTAAAATTAGACGTCTTTTAGAATTTAGGAATGAACAAAACCAATAATAAATATTCTTTCATTGGTCACCTTGAAATATTAAGATGGCACCTATTAAGGTCAGTTATCGCCTCAATGATTTGTTCCTTAATTGTGTTTTTTAACAAATCACTTGTTTTCGATAAAATTATTTTTGCTTGTAAAGAGAATGATTTCCCTACATATGTTTTGCTTTGTAAAATTTCTGATAACTTTTGCATTAAAGATATGCCTTTTATTTTGATGAATATCGATCTGTCTGGTCAATTTCTCATGCATTTGTTGGTATCATTTGTTGGCGGCATAATTTTGGCTTTTCCATATATTTTGTTTGAACTTTGGAGATTTATTTCACCGGCGCTCTATAAATCCGAAAAAACTACTTCTATTTTTTTGTTTTTGACATCATTTTTATTGTTCACTTTAGGCGTCATTTTCGGATATTATGTTATTGTTCCATTTTCCATAAATTTTTTAAGCACTTATGCGGTTAGTGGATCTATAGAAAATAACATTCATTTTATTTCTTTTATTAAAACTATTGTTACAGTAGTAATTACGTCTGGTATTTTATTTCAATTGCCTTTAATTATTTATGCACTAACAAAATTTGAATTGATAACACCTGATAAATTAAGGCAATACAGAAGACATTCCTTCGTTATTATATTAATTTTAGCCTCAATACTGACACCTCCAGATATTTTTAGTCAAATATTGATAGGATTACCAATTTTTTTACTTTATGAGATTTCAGTTATCATTTCTTCAATAAGCATTAAAAAATATGATTCTTCAAGCAAATAATTTAATTAAAAAATATGGTGATAGAAATGTTGTTGACAGAGTATCACTTGAGCTCAAAAAAGGTGAGGTTGTTGGCTTACTTGGTCCTAATGGTGCAGGTAAAACAACAACATTTTACATGCTGGTCGGTTTGATTAGTTCTTTTGAGGGAGAGGTAAAACTTGATGGTGAAATTATTACCAATGATCCTATGTATATTCGATCAAGAAAAGGCCTAGGCTATCTTCCTCAACAACCGTCTGTTTTTGCTAGAATGAACGTTGAAGATAATATACTGAGTGTACTAGAAACTTTGAATTACTCTAAAAGTCGTCAAATTAGTGAGTTGGATAATCTTATATCGGATTTTGGTTTAAATAAAATCAGAAAAACTAAGGCCAATTTGTTGTCTGGTGGAGAACGGAGACGGCTCGAAATCGCGAGAGCCATATCCAATAACCCAAAGTTTATTTTGCTAGATGAACCATTTGCAGGTGTTGATCCAATTGCAGTTCAAGACATTCAACATATGATAAATAAGCTAAAATCAAAGAACATAGGGGTTTTAATCACTGATCACAATGTTAGAGAAACATTATCGATCACTGACAGATCATATCTTTTGTATGACGGCAAGGTTTTAAAAAGTGGTAAAACATCTGATTTGGTAAATGACAGCGAGGTGAGAAGATTATATCTAGGACAAAATTTCAAATTTTAGACTAAGAAATAGTGTAGTTATATTGTTCAGTAATTTGGTTCACAAGTAATTTTTCACATATTTCTTTTGTAGTTTCTTCAGCCTCCCCCATATTATCACATTCAACTGTAAAGGATATATGTTTCCCGATTCTTACGTTTGAAATATTATCAATATGAAGTTTGGAAGTATTATTTTCAACTGTTTTACCTTGTGGATCAAGAAGAGCATCTTGCGGCATAATATTAATTTTTACTGTGAATTTCATAATTGTTTACAAATTAGTTAATTATTTTTAGAACGCTAAATGCAACATAAAAAAGCAACAACATTAACATCCCTGAAAAACTAAATATATATAATAATGACAAAGAAATAAAAATAAAAAATAACTTTCTTCGATCAATAAAAATTCTATCTAAACGAATTTCAAATGTTTCAATATTTGAAATAAGCATTAATGATGACATAGAAACTAGAAATATTATAAAATATTCATTAATTATAATATTTCTGAGCAACTCATTTCTTTCAAAATAATAAATTAGCACTATAGATGATATTAACAGAGCATTTACGGGGGTTGTAAGTCCCAAAAATTTATTTGTATGTTTTTGATTGATATTGTAGCGTGCTAGTCTTATTGCAGAAAATACGGGAATAAGTAGAAAGAGGTATGATAAAGAGTTATTGAACTGGGAGGAAAAAAAAATAAAAATCAAAAATGCTGGGGCCAAACCAAATGACACAAAGTCACTAAACGAGTCTAGTTGTTTCCCAAATTCGGAATCCACTTTCATAAATCTTGCGACTGCTCCATCTATACCGTCAAAAAAGAAACAAGCAAAGACTATATAAGCAGAAGATATTAAATTAGAATTGAAACATTGATAAATACATAAAACTCCTAAAAAAAGATTAATGATTGTAAAAAAATTAGCAATGTTTTTTTTCATTTGTATCTTGTAAAGATAATATTATTATTTCGTGCTTTTAATTATTTATTTTTGCTTATATGTTGAAAAATTTTAGCCTTAGTATAATTTCTGGTATTTTATTGTTTCTATGTTGGCCGCCAAAAGAAAGTTTTACCATACTAATTTTTTTTTCTTTGGTTCCTGTTCTTTTTATTTCTCAACAATTTACAGTCAAAAATCTTAGTTTTTTAAAATTTTTTGGCTTTACATATTTATCTTTTTTTACGTTTAATTTTTTAACAACCTATTGGATTAATTTTGCTCATTTCGGAGGAGCTGTGTTTGCAATTCTGTGCAATTCAATCTTTATGACTTTACTACTCCTGGTCTACTCTTTAGTCAAAAGAAATCATAAATCATTAAGCGATTACATTTTTTTGCCATCAATATGGATTTCATTTGAATACTTACATCTTAATTGGGATTTAAGTTGGCCTTGGTTGAATTTAGGAAATGTTTTTTCAGCGAAAGTTGACTGGGTTCAGTGGTACACTTTTACAGGAACTTTAGGCGGAACTTTTTGGATTCTAATTTTAAACTTAATGATTTTTAACTTCTTCAATTTTCTTTCACAGAAAATTTCTCAAAATTCTCATTTAAGTTCTTCAAAAATGAATCTTATTAGAGAAAATAAATTTCACTTCTTCAAGTTCTTTTCTTTAATACTTGTAATTTTCTATGCACCATTAATTATTTCAAAAAAAATAGAAAAAGACTTTTTGGTCAACAATTTTGAGTCAACTGTCAAAGAAAAGATTAATGTTTTAGTTGTGCAACCTAATATTGACCCGTATGAAGAAAAATTCACTACACCCCAATTCAACCAAACTAGCAAGATTTTAGATGAAATAAATGACAAAATAAAAGAAGACACTGATTATGTTATACTTCCAGAGACATTCCTAGCTAACCCAATTTGGCAACATAACTTTAAAAATAATTTGGATGTAAAGAGGTTCTTTAAATTTTTAAATGAAAAAAAACAATTGAATTATAAAGATTCGACTTATAATTTTCCACATCATTTTATCATTGGTTCTACAACATTAAAACTCTCTAGTGCTTCGTACTCATCTAAGCCAGTTAAGAATAATCCTGGTAATTATTATAAAGTTCACAATTCTGCATTACAACTCTCTGTTGAACATAAAAAAAACAACTTTGAACTTATAAATATTTACAACAAATCAAAGCTTGTACCAGGTGCTGAACAACTCCCATTTCATAAATATTTACACAAATTTTTTGGAGATAAAATATTACAGATAGGTTCATCAACATCCTTAGGTAACTTTTCAAAACAAGACTCGGTTAACATATTTGAGAATTCAAACAGACCCATCTCAGTTGCTCCAATTATTTGCTATGAATCCATTTATGGTGATTATGTTAGAAAATTTATTAATCTGGGAGCTGGTGTAATTTTTATAATTACAAATGATGGATGGTGGAAAAATACAAGTGGCTACAAGCAACACCACTTATATGCAAAACTCCGTGCAATAGAAAATAGAAGATATGTTGCCAGATCTGCGAATACTGGTATTTCGTCTGTCATTGATTGTTTCGGAAATGTTGTTAATTATTTGGATTGGGATATGTTTGGTGTTATTGATTCTAACTTACCAATTTTGGATTATGAAACTTTTTATACAAAACATGGTGATTTCCTTGGAAGAATTGCATCTTTCTTTTTTGCTGTAACATTATTAAATTTTTTGATAAATAATAAACTTCGTAATAGTACATAAATACAATTATTACTATTATTTTTGTTAAAAAATTGATTATGGATTCATTTGACGTCATTGTAATAGGTTCTGGACCGGGTGGTTATGTTGCAGCCATAAGGTGCGCTCAGCTTGGCATGAAAACAGCTTTAATAGAAAAGTATCCCAAATTAGGTGGAACCTGCTTGAATGTTGGTTGTATTCCATCTAAGGCTTTATTAGAGTCTTCTGAACATTACAATAAATCTACTCATGAATTCAAGGATCATGGTATCAATATCAATAAAATTACAGTAGACTTTTCTCAAACAATGAAAAGAAAGGAGAAAATAATTTCAGAGATGCACTCGGGTCTTGAATTTCTTATGAAAAAAAACAAGATACATGTTATAATTGGACTAGCCTCTTTTATTGATAAAAATACAGTTAATATAAAGTCTAGCAATAAAAACATTACAATTAAGGCGGAAAAAATTATTATTGCAACAGGATCTAAACCGACTGTTTTACCTTTTTTTAACTTTGACAAGAAACGGATTATTACTTCAACCGAAGCTTTGTCTCTTAATGAGGTGCCTAAAAAAATGGCTATTATAGGTGCTGGAGTAATTGGTCTTGAGCTAGGTTCTGTATATTCTAGAATGGGTACACAAGTATCAGTAATTGATGTTTCTGAAAATATCATATCAACAATGGATCTAAGCCTAGGCAAGGAGCTTAAAAAGATTTTGAGTAATCAACTTGGTGTAAAGTTTTATTTAAACCATAAGGTTAGCATTGTGAAAAATAATGGAAAAAATGTAACAGTAACTGCGTTATCTTCCAGTGATGAAGAAATAAAAATAGATGCAGATTATTGTTTGATTTCGATTGGTAGAAAGCCTTACACGGAAAATCTTTCCTTGGACAAAGCCGGAGTCGAAGTAGATATTTCTGGAAGAATAAGAGTTGACAATATGCTTCAAACTACACAATCTGGTATTTTTGCAATTGGTGATGTTGTCGAAGGTGCAATGCTTGCACATAAAGCTGAAGAAGAAGGAGTTTTTGTAGCTGAAATTTTAGCAGGTCAAAAACCTCACATTAATCACAACCTTATCCCGAATGTTGTTTACACCTGGCCAGAAGTCGCCTCAGTTGGACTGTCTGAAGAAAAATTAAAGGCTGAAAAAATAAAATATAAAGTTGGTGTATTTCCTTTTAAGGCAAATGGACGTGCAAAAATTTCGATGGATACTGACGGATTTGTCAAAATTATTGCTGATGCACAAAGTGATGAAATACTTGGAGTTCACATGATTGGACCTAGATGCGCAGATTTAATTTCCGAAGCTGTGGTTGCGATGGAATATAGAGCATCAGCTGAAGATATTGCTAGGATAACTCATGCACATCCAACATTTAGCGAAGTTATCAAGGAGGCTGCACTGGCTGCTACTGATAATAGAGCATTACATATCTAATTTTCTAATTTTTTTGAAAAAGAAAATTACATACAAGATCAAAGAAAAAAATAAATTTAAAACAAGTTTGATCAACTATCTTAACTCCTATAAAAGGTTTTGCTTTTTAGACTCCAATCGTTCAAGTAAAAACAATTCATTTGAATTTTTATGTGCATTATGCCTTAATGAGAAAAAATCAAAATCTATTGAAAATTTAAGTGATTTGGATAAAATTATTGAATCAAAAAAATGGATTTTCGGCCATATTTCTTATGATAAAAAAAATTCAATAGAAAATCTATCTTCAAAAAACTATGATGGTATTTCATTTCCTGATTTAAATTTTTTTGTTCCAGACCTTCTAATTAAGTACTCAGAGAATAAATTGAGTTTTTTATTTGATTCACTTTCAGCTAATTATGTTAAAAAAATTTTTTTTGATATTTGTCAAACTTCACCAACAACAACAAGCTCACAAAAATTAGATGTGAACTGCAGAGTGAGCAAAAAAAATTATAAGGAAAATATAAAAAAAATAAAAGAACATCTACAAAATGGGGATATATATGAAATGAACTATTGTCAAGAATTTTACGTAGAGAAAGTCGAAATAAATCCATGTAATTTATTTAATAACTTGAACAAAGAATCAAGAGCACCATTTTCATCTTTATACAGATTAGATGACAAGTTTTGTATTTGCGCAAGTCCTGAAAGGTTTTTAAAAAAAACTGGAGACAAAATATTATCACAACCAATTAAAGGAACAATCAAAAGGAACTCAAACAAAGAAATTGACACAAACAATAAAATTCAACTAAAGAATAGTTCAAAAGATTTTTCTGAAAATGTAATGATTGTAGATCTCGTAAGAAATGATTTATCAAAAGTTTCAAAAAAGAGCTCAGTCAAAGTTGATGAATTAGCAAAACTCTACAGTTATACTAATGTACATCACTTGATATCAACTATTTCATGCCATTTTGACAAAGAAAAAAGTTTTCAAGACTTGATAAATGCAACCTTTCCAATGGGGTCAATGACAGGTGCTCCAAAGTTAAAATCAATGGAATTAATTGAAAAATTTGAAGAGTCTAAAAGAGGACTTTTTTCAGGCAGTATTGGATATATCAGTCCTAATTTTGATTTTGATTTCAATGTTGTGATTAGATCAATTCTTTATAATAAAAAAAATAAATACCTCTCATTTACTGCGGGTGGTGCCATTACAATTGAATCAAATCCAGAGGATGAATATCAAGAGTGCTACGCCAAAGCCAAATTAATTTTTAAAATTCTAGGACATTGATTGATGAATTTAGACATAGAATTAGTGAGTTAAACATTAGTAAAGATTCAAAAATTTTACTTGCCTTGAGTGGCGGAGTAGATAGTGTTGTGCTTTTTAATCTTCTCATTAAAACAAAAATTAAATTTTCTGTTGCGCATTGCAATTTTTGTTTGAGAGGGTCAAGTTCGGACTTGGATGAAGAGTTTGCTAAAAACCTATGTGACATAAGAAACATAAAATTTTATTCTAAAAAATTTAATACTGAAAATTATGCAAAAATTAAAAAAATTTCTATTCAAATGTCTGCTCGCGATCTTAGGTATAGTTGGTTTGATGAATTAAGGATAAAATATAATTATGATTATGTAATGACTGCTCATCACAAAAATGACTCAATCGAAACCTTCCTCATCAAGCTTGTAAGGGGATCGGGTATTTTTGGTCTCACAGGTATTTCTAATTCGCAATATATTGTTAGACCTCTTATCTATTTTGAAAAAGAACAACTTTTAAATTATGCTAAAAAAAATAAAATTAAATTTAGAGAAGACCTTTCAAATAATGATTCAAAGTACGTAAGAAACAAGATTAGGAACGAAATAATTCCGATCTTGAAAGAAATTAATCCTTCAGTTGTTCAGTCAATTGGTAATACAATTGAAAGAGCTAGAAAAACTTCGTTCATTTATTCAGATTATTTAAAACAGAAAAAATCTGAATTAATTAGAAAGTCTGATGATGTTCATATTATAGAAATTGATGATTTAATTAAATTGAAACATTATGAATTAATTTTATTTGAAATAATATCAGATTTTGGATTTAATGATCTAAAGTCCGTATCAAGGTCTCTAAGAAGTCCATCCGGCCGGGAGTTTTTTAACGAAAATTACTATATGGTTAAAGACAGAAGTCAACTTATTATTTCAAAAAAAATAAATAAATTTTTGCTTTATGTTAGTCTTGAAACCAGATCTCTTTTTGAAAAAAAAATTAAGTTTAAAATTATCGATTCAAAAAAAATGGACAGCTTAATTTTTAATAAAAACAAAAAATATTTGTTGTTAGATTTTGAAAAGCTGGAATTTCCACTAACTCTCAGGAGTTGGAAAAAGGGAGATATTTTTATTCCCTCAGGGATGAAGGGTAAAAAAAAAGTCAGTGATTATTTCATCGATAATAAATTTTCTTTAATTGAAAAGAAAAAAGCTAAATTACTAGTTTCTGGGAAAAATATTATTGGTATAGTTGGACATAGAGCAGATGATAGATATAAACTTGTTCAACTTACAAAAAAGGCATATATTGTTGAATCACATTTTGAACTATGAAAAAATTACTATTTATTGTCATAGCAATTTTGACACTTAATGTCAACGCTCAAATTGAAGATCCCGTTGAATGGTCATTTTCTTGTGATAGTCTTTCACAAGATAGTTACATTTTAACTATTAAGGCAAAGATTGAGAGAGGTTGGAACATATACTCACAATTTGTTAATCCCGATGGACCAATTCCTACATCATTTGTATTTGAAGAGTCTGAAGATTTTAAATTAGTTGGAACAGTAAATGAACCGAACCCCAATACAAAGTATGATCCAGTGTTCCAAATGGAATTATCCTCATTTCAAGATGAAGCAGTTTTCACTCAAGAAATTAAATTATTGAATAAAGTACTGCCAACAATAAAGGGAGAACTAGAGTTCATGGCATGTAATGAAAAAATGTGTCTTCCTCCTGATTACGTAGATATGATATTTGATTTAAAAAAAAAAGATAAATCAGATTTAGAAAACTCTCTTGATTCAACAAACAAAACAGAAGCTAATAAATATAAAATTTCTTCCATTGATTTAGAAAATCCTGCTAGTGACTGTGGCGAAAAAAAAACTGAAAAATCTTTATGGGGAATATTTTTGTTGGGAATAGTTGGTGGCTTTATAGCTCTACTTACACCGTGTGTTTTCCCAATGATTCCTCTTACTGTAAGTTTTTTTACCAAGGGTTCTGATAATCGTTCTAAAGCAGTTTTTAATGCTGGCTTATATGGCATGTTTATTTTTTTGACTTACGCACTACTTAGTTTACCATTTCATTTAATGCCCAACATAAATCCAGAAGTTTTAAATGAAATTTCAACTAATCCCTGGTTGAATATTTCTTTTTTCTTTATTTTTTTGATATTCGCTATATCATTCTTTGGTTACTTTGAAATAACTCTACCTTCTAGCTGGAGTAACTCTGCAGGTTCAGGTAGAGACATTGGTGGTGTCATTGGAATATTTTTTATGGCATTGACATTAGCAATCGTATCATTTTCATGTACCGGGCCAATACTCGGTTCACTGTTGGCAGGAACCTTATCATCTGCATCATCAGATTACTTAAATATTTTTGGTTTTGATACAGCCATGGTTTCAGTTAAACTAAGCTTGGCAATGTCCGGATTTGGAATAGCACTCGGTTTTCCGTTTGCTCTTTTTGCAGCATTTCCTACATGGCTAAAATCCTTACCAAAATCTGGAGGTTGGTTAAATTCTGTAAAAGTAGTTTTGGGATTTTTAGAAATTGCATTAGCTATAAAATTTTTATCTAATGCAGATCTTGTTGAGCAATGGGGATTAATAAAAAGAGAGACATTTTTTGCTCTTTGGTTTTTGACTTTTTTCGCACTATTCCTGTACCTAATAGGTTTCATAAAATTCCCACATGATAACCCAAAGCTCAGAATAGGTTTTTTCAGAACATCATTTTCTGTTTTGGTTTTTTGTTTTGCAGTTTATTTAATTCCTGGTGTTTTTGGCAAAAATTGGTGGAATCACAATCTTCTCAGTGGATTCCCCCCAGCAAAGTATTATTCATACTTTAACCCTGAACATGAGATTAAAAATATTTACAAAGACTATCAAAAAGGCTTAGATTATGCTAAAAAAGTAAATAAACCC
>CETK01114162.1_pt1 | contig 14846 bp, 7 predicted proteins | sample 361431 | NCBI WGS metagenome assembly CETK01 (sample SAMEA2622452, study PRJEB7988) | marine metagenome | biome: marine biome (ENVO:00000447); feature: surface water layer (ENVO:00002042); material: "saline water (ENVO:00002010), including plankton (ENVO:xxxxxxxx)" | depth 5 m | reverse complement strand
CAAGTTGAATATTTACTTCGTGGAAATGGCAGTATCGAAGATCTAAACGATTTAGAATTGATACCTATACGGGTAGTTAACCAAATACCTCTGTATTTAAAAGATGTTGCCAATATAACACATGGTCCAGCCGACAGACGCGGTGTATTAGATGTTGCTGGAAAAGAGACTGTAGGAGCGGTAGTAGTTGCTCAATACGGAGCTAATCCTAAAAAAGTAATCGAGGCAATAAAACAAAAAATCGACGAATTATCATCTTCTTTACCAAGTAGAGTTTTGGCCTCAGGTGAGCTAACTCAATTGAAAATTATACCTTTTTATGACCGTTCAGAACTCATTGAAGAAACAATTGTTACGCTTGAATCCGCTTTATGGCTTCAAATTTTAATCACTATCTCCATAGTATTACTCATCTTACGTCGCCTTCGTATTGCCTTGCTTATTTCATTAATGCTACCGGTATCCGTTTTATTAACCTTTATTGCCATGAGATTAGGAGGTGTCAATGCAAATATTGTAGCTTTGTCGGGTATTGCTATTGCCATAGGAACCGTAGTAGATATGGGTGTAATCTTAACGGATACCATTATACAGCATATTGACCAAGAAGATAGTGATGCACAAGAAAAAAATGGGCCATCGAGCGGACTACGCTTTTTAGAGAAACGTCTCCTTCTTGTAATTTCAGCAACAAAAGAAGTTGCAGGTGCCATTATAACGGCTATAACCACAACCATCATAAGCTTTCTTCCAGTTTTCTTAATGATAAATGCCGAAGGTAAACTATTTCAGCCATTGGCATATACTAAAACCTTCGTATTAGCCGCTTCTATTTTTGTTGCATTATTTCTTTTGCCCGTATTAACTTATTTCTTATTTGGACAGGTAGAATCCCGATTCTATTTAGAAAAAAAGAACAAATATAATCTGTTACACAGATTTATCAAGAATCCAATATTACAAGTTACAACCGATCGCAGACTAACAAAATTCGTTAACGAACTAAATTATAAGCACTTTCATGATACCACGGTAGTACTCATTATCCTGTTGGTACTCGGATATTTAACTCATGCATGGGTACCTCTTGGACCTGAAGTACCTTTGTTCCTTCAATGGCTATTTGTAAGTGGTTTATTGCTCATATTAATAGGTATTGTGCTTAAAATCATAACCCATTATCCTAGTTGGTTAGCTTGGTCTTTTGCACACAAAAAATTGTTTATAAGTCTTCCTATTGGAATTATACTTTTTGGACTTTTTGTATGGTTGGGCTTTGCAAAAATCAGTGCTATTCCTACTTCACTAATCCAGACAATCGGGATTGATATAACTAAAACGGATTGGTGGTCAGCACTTGACAAAAAGTATCCAGGCCTAACTACAGAGTTTATGCCAAGCTTGGATGAAGGAGCATTTTTATTCATGCCCACCACTACACCCAACGCTGGAGTGGAACAAAACGTTGTCCTACTTCAATTTCTAGATCGAGTAGTTGCAGAGATACCTGAAGTAGATAAGGTAGTAGGAAAATTGGGCCGAGTCGAATCAGCTCTTGATCCCGCTCCAATAAGTATGTTCGAAAATATTATCACTTACAAGCCAGAATATACGTATGATATATCAGGAAATAGAACACGTCAATGGCGCGAACATATAAAATCACCGGATGATATTTGGAATGAAATTATCCAGAAAACTCAACATCCAGCATTAACGTCTGCGCCAAAGCTACAACCTATTGAAACAAGACTTTTAATGCTACAAACGGGTTTAAGAGCCCCGATAGGCATACGTATTCAAGGTGAAGATTTAGCTCAAATCCAAGAGGTTGGCAGGCAGCTTGAGATGATATTAAAAAATCTTGATTATGTGAATCCTGCCACAGTATTTGCCGAGCGTAATGCCAGTAAACCATACATAGATATAGAGTGGGACCGTGAAAGATTAGCCCGTCATGGAATGAGTGTTTCAGAAGCTCAATCATGGGCTCAAATTGCATTGGCCGGTAAAGAAACTGGTCATGTAATTTTGGGAAGAGAACGATATAGTATTCGCCTTAGATTCGCTAAGGATGTACGCCAAAGTCCACAGAGTATTCATAATCTTCTTATCGACACCCCTAAGGGTGCAAGAGTACCATTAAATGAGCTGGCAAATGTTGAATTTAGGTTGGGACCTCAATCCATCAAAAGTGAACAATCATTTAAAGTTTCCTATGTGTCTTTTGACATAATCAATGGAATCGAATATATAGAAGCCATCTCTAATATCAACGCTGAAATCAATCGTCAGGTTACTAGAGGAGCCATTAATATACCAGATGGAATACAACTTGGTTTCAAAGGTAGCTTTGAAAACCAGCTCAGAGCAGAAAAACATCTCAAGGTACTCATCCCCTTAACCTTAGTTTTAATATTTCTAATTCTGTATATCCAATTTAAATCTACGTCCATAAGCTTAATGATTTTTAGTGGTGTATTCGTGGCTTGGGCGGGTGGCTTTATCTTGTTGGGATTCTTTTCAAGTAATTTCTTCACTAGTGTCTCATTATTTGGTTTCAACAGCCTACAAGAGCTTCTTGGCATAGAGCCGGTCGCGTTAAGTACTGCCGTTTGGGTTGGCTTTTTAGCTTTGTTTGGAATAGCAACTGACGGAGGGGTTGTAATGGCTACCTATCTACAACAGCGACTTAAAGAATTTAAAATGCTGAACCAACATGACTTAGATTATATTTCGAATAAGCCTGAACAAGTAGTCATCCATATCCAAAATCTTAGAACCATAGCTCTTGAAGCGGCTTCAAAACGAATTAGACCCACCATGATAACTACAGTTACAACTATTTTTGCTTTGCTACCTTTATTCACTTCTATGGGTAAAGGGTCTGAAATTATGGTCCCAATGGCCATTCCCACATTGGGCGGTATGTTTGTCCAAATAATCACCCTATTTATTGTGCCAATCTTATTTATTTGGAAAGAAGAACGAATGATTTCAAAAGAAACTAAAGCTTACACTCGTAAGCATCTGGCTAAATCAATAAGTATCCCACCTACGACACTACTCATTGTGTGTATGTTTGGTATCGCTGGAGTTGGATTGACATCTGAAAGCACCATACAAGCGCAATATACATTAAACATGTATAAACTAGAGGCTCTTAATAATCATCCCAGATTATTGTCAAAAAAAAATGAAATTGCTGTACCAGAATTTGAAGCTTTATCTATCGGGATAATGGATCCGATTATTTCTCTTGGAGTTTTTGCTGCTCCGATAGAAACAGCTTTAGGCGCACAAACAACCCGAATATCTATTAACCAAAGTATCCCCCTTCCTAGTTCACTTAAATTTCAACGCTTAACTCTAGACGCACTAGTTGAAGCTAGGGAATTCGGATATCTTGAGGAGTTAGAACGTCATTTTCTCGAAATGGACATAGAATGGGCTGCCATATACAGGAAGACGATGCAAATTGAATTTTTAAAGCAACAATTAGATGTTTTGAGTGAGTTAACGCAATTACTAACCACTTTCAATAGTGAAGGATATTCGACCAACAGAAAAATTTTAGAAATCGAGCTGCAGGAGGTTTTACTCGATCAGCAGCGAAATGAGGCTCTTCTGGCTAGAGCTCAACATGTACAGAATTTTAATGGACTTCGATCTGTGCCTATTACCGATTCGCTAAGCTATCCTTTAAAGCTGGAATCTAATTTTTACTCTACAAACAAAGATAACTTCACAAACCAAATCGAGTGGGCATATTCAGAGGATCTGAACGAGACTTCATTAAAGGGTTTACCCAGTGAATTACACCTGCTAAATAGCCCAGGAATACAAAAATTACGAACTTTAGTAGAGTCCAAAAAATTAGAATTATACTCTGTAGAATTGAATCGCTATCCAAACTTTAGTGTCGGGCTAGACTACATAACAATTTCAGCAAACCCTAGTCAAGTTGGGATCCAGAATAGCGGGAAAGATGCTATAATAGCAAAAGTGTCATTGAGTCTACCAATAGCTCAAAAGAAAAAAAGCGCAGCTATTCAATCGAAAGCATCCGAATTGCACGTTAGCAACTATCAGTTACAAGCATACATGATTGAAATTAAGACAGCACTTGAACAATGGATTACTAGCCTAGAAATCACTGAAATACAACAAAACAAAATTGCGGATCAAATGGCTATTCTTGATGAATTACTTTCTTTGGAGCAACAAGCTATTGAAGCAGAACAAGGAGACTTAAGTAGATATTTCGAGTATCTGAATAGAAAAATACGCCTTAAAACAGAATTACTCCAGTATCAAGAAAATGCATTCATAACCAGTATGATGGTACAAAGTATACTTAGCCCACTGTCGACCGAATTTATCAAATAATATTATAGTAATTTATAGTCATGATCAAACAAAAATACAGAATCTACCTACTTTTTATTGCCTTAGTTACATTGCAAGTTTGCGGTGAAGCTGATTCATCCTCACCAAATGATTTAAAGGAAAAACCTGACACAGAACTTCATGATCATTCACAATCGGCTGAAATCTATTATTGCAGTATGCATCCTGAGATTAGACAAACAGAACCTGGAGATTGCCCTATTTGTGGAATGGATTTAATCCTAGATAAAAATAGTGCCTCCGATAGTGCACATACAACTTTAGGAAAATCAAATTCATTGCAAATAGGACGTTACGTCAGTGAAAGTATGAATTTACAAACAGTTGGAGTTGAGTCTGGTTTAGTTAATATAGAAATACAATTGCCTGGAAAAATTGAATTAGACCCAACAAAATCAGTAAGAATGTCTACCTATATTGCCGGGAGGATTGACCAACTATTTGTCAATTTTGAAGGGGCATATGTTGAGAAAGGACAAGTAGTAGCTACACTATATTCTCCGCAAATGATTACCGCCCAACAGGAATATCTTACACTAATAGAAAACAATCCTTCAAGAATCAATTTAATCGAGTCTGCCCAAACTAAACTACAGCGTCTAGGTTTCAGCGAAGAGGATATTTCTAATATCGAGCAGACGAATACACCTACCATACACATTGAACTTAGGGCGCCCGCTGCTGGTTATATTCATGGCCTTCGTGTACTTCCAGAGCAGTATGTAACTCAAGGAGAAGCCCTATTCTCAATAAACGATCATCGTAAGGTATGGCTAGTATTAGATGCCTACGAACACCAGCTCCCCTATCTTCAAGTTGGGCAAGAAATCGATTGGAATTTATTAAATAAGGTACAACCCAATCATAGCGGTATACCTATAAAAGGTTTGATCGAATATATTGATCCTCAACTAGATCCAAAACTGTTCACAGCTAAGGTGCGAATAACCCTAGAAAATGCAAACGAAGAACTACGACCAAATCAACTATTATCAGGTAATTTAGTGGTGCCATATAGCCTGTCAGAAGTATTATATATACCCAAGTCAGCTGTACTATGGACAGGGGAGCGTAGCTTTGTTTATGTAGTGGTTGAAACGGATACAGGCTCTTTATATGAGTTGCGATCTATACATGTTGGCCCTGAGACGGTAGATGGTGTCATAGTTCATTCTGGTTTGAATGAAGGAGACGTAATTGTAAGTGCAGGCACTTTTGTTATTGACGCAGCATCACAGCTACAAGGTTTAGCAAGTATGGCACAACATAATCTTCCTTATGCTTCAACAAAAAAATACACTCATTCAAAAATAAGTATATCGAATCAAAATAGCTCCGCAAGCATAAAAAATACCTTTGAAGTGCCTCAGAGTGCTGAAATTGACTCTTCATTGGCACTTTATCTTTCCATAAAAAATAGTCTCATAGAAGGTAAATTCAATGCTACGGCAAAAAAAATAGACCAATTATCCAAATTAATAAATAGTTGGGTATCAGATACAACAGAAAATAGTTCTATATTAATGTTTTTATCCCAAACAGTTCAATCTCTTGCTGGTTCGACCGATATTATTACTTCTCGCATCAACTTTGTTGCATTTTCACAAAATTACATTGATTTTATAAAAGAATTTAATAAAGACGAAGAACTCTTTGTCCAATTTTGTCCAATGGCAAATGAAGGTAAAGGTGCTTACTGGCTGAGCCAAGAAGAACAAATTAAGAATCCCTACTATGGAGCTATGATGCTTCGTTGTGGAGAGATCATTGAGCGAATATAAATTTTCTTATTTATTTAAAACCGGAGATTTAGTCAATGAAATATTTTAAGTATAAGAGCTATTTTACCTTCTTAAGTATACTATTAGTTAGCTTTTTGGGGTGTTCTGATAGTCACTTAGAGCAGAAATCTATAGATAATCCTAGTTCTCTAAATAGTACCTTTCCACGTCTATTCACAGATAATGCAGGAACAGTGCATATGAGTTGGATCCATAAAATAGGTGAGTTAGCCGAGCTGCGGATAGCTACATTGACATCTTCGAGTTCTACAGAAGATGCCGATGAATTGGGTTGGTCAGCCTACACTTCTGTGGCAAAATCGGATGATTGGTTCGTAAATTGGGCCGATTTCCCATCTGTTATTGGATTAAACGGCGCTCCTGTGGCCGCTCACTGGTTAGATAAGGTGCCTGGATCACCTTATTCCTATCATGTAACGATTCAACCCATTGAAGACCAAGATTGGAGTCAAAAATCCACTCAGGCCGACATACAAAATAATCAGATAGAATTTCAAAACGAGGCTTTTGTACCCCATACCGATAATACCAATACAGAACATGGATTTGTGAGTATGCAACCCATAGATAGTTCTACTTTCTATGCGATATGGTTAGATGGCCGAAATACTAGTGGAATGAATCACGAGGATATGGACCATAATGATTATTCCATGGAATCGGATAAATTAAATACAAAATTAGCAACCGCAATGACCCTTAGAGGTGCATTATTAGGCAAGAATGGAGAAATTATTGAGTCACATTTAATAGACAAAGCCGTTTGTGACTGTTGCAATACATCACTAGTAAAAACAGACCGAGGTTTAATAGCTGCCTATCGGAATAGAACCAATGAAGAAATACGAGATCTTTATGTCTCTAGATATGAAAACGGTTTATGGGATACACCTAACCCGGTACATAATGACGGTTGGAAAATTGCAGCATGTCCTGTAAATGGCCCCCAACTTGCTTTTCATTCCGGAGTAACCGCCGCTTTATGGTTCACTGGAGCAGATAATACCGCTCGTATTAAAATGGCATTCTCCGACGATTATGGAGAAAACTTTGGCGCCCCTATTTTACTATCCGAAAATAAGCCATTGGGTCGTGTTGATGTAGTAATGCATAATGAGCGCTCAGCTTGGGTAAGCTACGTTGAACGGTATGAAGAAGGAGCACGATTACAAATAAAACAGGTCATGCGAAACGGAACCATCTCACAATCCCTCATTTTGGATGACATGGATGCTTCTAGAAGTAGTGGCTTTCCGCAACTAACCTCCTTTAAAGATGGCCTTCTTGTTGCATGGACAGAATTGGGCGAACGAGCGTCGACCATACGTACTTCATATATTAAAGGTCTTTAATTGTATCATTATCTTCCAAACCCTCACTGGATGAAGCATTTGTAAGTGGTTTAATAGGTACTTCTAAAAGAGCAATATCTTGTAATTTACGTTCCATCACGTTGGTTCGGGTGCTTCGAAGTGTTTGCAGTGATTTGTGCGCTTTTGCAAAATCACTATCTACTTTTTCTAAATGAGCAGCAAACTTACCAAACTCTGTTTTAACCGATTCTAAAATTTTCCACACCTCACTACTACGTTTTTGAACTTGAAGCGTTCGAAAGCCCATGTGTAAACTATTAAGTAATGCTGAAAGAGTAGTTGGCCCGGTTATGGTAATTCTATATTTACGCTGAAGTGATTCAAATAGACCAGGATGGCGTAATACTTCTGCAAATAAACTTTCAATTGGTAAAAATAAAATGGCAAAATCAGTTGTGTAAGGTGGATTAATATATTTTTCTGAAATGTCCTTTGCAAAAGACTCTATAGTTCGTAGTAGTATATTTTGAGCCTTTTCTATTTCTTTAGGATTACCATTCTCATACGAATTAAGTAATACCTCGTAACTCTGAATGGGGAATTTTGAGTCAATCGGCATCCAAACAGGGTCATCTGAATTTTTTCCAGGTAATCTAATAGCAAACTCAACAAATCCTTGACTATCTTCTTTTGTGGCTACATTCTTTGCGTATTGATCAGTTGTTAGCAGTTGCTCAAGAATATTCTCCAATTGGTATTCCCCTAAAACACCTCTAGTTTTTACATTATCTAAAACTTTTTTCAGGTCACCAACTCCCGTAGCCAATTGTTGCATCTCACCTAGACCTTTATGTACCAACTCTAGACGCTCAGAAACTAACTTGAACGATTCACCTAGACGCTTGTGCAAAGTTTCCTCTAATTTTTCATCTACAGTTTTTCGCATTTCTTCGAGTTGCTTAGAACTATCGTTCCGTATTTCTTTTAACTGATCTTTTACTGTCTGATTAACCTCATTTATTCGTTTTTCTGCATCTTCGTTCAATTTTTCCTGTTTAACAATTACTTCTGCTAATTTGTCCCGAAGCAGATTATTTTGATCATTTATATTTTGTTTTTGTGCAGTTTCAAATTTATCAAGTTTTGCTTCTAACTCAGATCGCTGAACTTGAGCGGCTTGGGTATTTTCTGTTCGTATCCTAGAAAATTCATCCCGCAGCGTTTTTTCATAAGAATCCAATTTATTTAAAAGAGGTTTTTGATGTTGTTCAAAATCCGCAGTAGCATAATTTTTTTGTAATTTCCAGATAAACAGAAATATCAGAAATTGAAATACTAGTAATGGAAGCAAAAAATAAATATTAAAGATCATGAATTTGAATAGGTTAAAAACTATTAAAATTGAAATAACTGAGCATTAAGTAAATGACTACCTAATGTACTGAGTGTCTATATCAATTTCCGTCACCCTTGTGAAAAGAATAATATTTTGTACTTTCTAAAAAAGTATATTTACATCCAATAGATTACACAAATTGTCAAAAAATAAAACTAAAATTTTCACCCTAGATACCAATTTCAAAAAAGAAGTGTGGTTTCTAATACGTTTATTTACTGTTAGTTTCGTTGGAACTACCACCATATTCTGGATTGCAGAATATGATAAAAATAGTATAAATAGCTTCATTGATGTTATATGGTGGTGGGTAGTTACTTCTACGACAGTGGGCTATGGGGATATAACTCCTAGTAGTGATTTAGGACGTATAGCTGGTGTCATTGCTATTGTAATTGGTATATTTGGTTATACTCATACCATTACACTCATACTAGAAAGGGTTAAGAAACGATTTTATCAAGAGGAAAAAGGTTTATTACCATACAGAGGTAAAAACCACATAGTTATTTGTGAATATACCGCGTATGCGGATGAATTAATTCATGCTCTAAGGGGGTATGAAAAAACTAAGAATATAGATCGTGTAATAATCGGCTCACTTGTTGAGACCCGCCCATATCCAGATTGTCATTTTATACACGGAGTATCTGTTAGTCCAGTTATACAAGAAAAAGCATGTATTGATACAGCGGATGCCATTTTTGTATTTGAAAATATTCGCTATACCGATCCTGATATAAAAACTTTACATGTAGTTAGTCGTATTATGCGTAAAAATAAGCATGCACCTATATATGTAGAATTGGATAATCCTGAACATCCTTTATTAAATACTTTACCACGCAGTATCATACCAATGAAAAATCATGATATTATTCATGCAATATTGGCAAAAGAAGGTTTTGATATCGAAAGGTATTGGGATAAAAAATAGTGTCATTATAATCTTAGATATTTAATCTTAACAACGGTTTCATTTCTAATTTCTAATGTTTCCAAGATTATATAACTATATCTCACTATGCAGCATCGAACTGAAAAGTATTTCTGTTAATCGTACTAATAATCTTCTTCCACTGGCGACAAATATTGTATCGCAACTGCTCATAAAAAAGGTGCCTCAATTAAATTTTATTTGTACACACAACTCACGCCGAAGTCACCTTGCGCATATTTGGGCAAAAGTAATGGCGAATCATCTACAGCTACCCACTTTGGATTGCTATTCTGGAGGTACAGAAGCGACTGAAATACATCCAAATACCATAGGAACTCTTATACGTGCAGGATTTCAAGTCAGCCTAGAATCCAATAGTCCAAAATACAATCCCATCTATTTGGTAAAATATTCAGAAGATTACCCGCCAGAGCGATGCTTTTCTAAAGTGTATAATAAAGTGCCAAATCCATACAAAGATTATATCGCCATTTTGACCTGCTCAGAGGCTGATGATGCTTGCCCCATCGTATCAGGCGCAAATACTCGGCATAGTATTACTTATGAAGACCCAAAAGGATTCGATGGTACGCCCAAGGAAAATGCTGCTTATGATGAGCGCAGTAAACAAATCGCATCAGAAATGTTGTATCTAATGACTAAGATAGAAGAGGACTTAGCAAAGTAAATGTACCAGTCCAAATCCCTTAAACTACCCTTCTAATTCCTTTAGCATCTGGTCGATAGCAGCCTCTAATTGTTCATCACGACCCGAAGTAATGACACTGGGTTGGTTACGAATCAGTAAATCTGGTATCGTTTGTTTGTTTTCTAACCATTCACCTGCTTTATTTTTTGCACTAATTGGTACCACTCCCCATACGCTCCCGTTAGGAAGCCCTTCCCAGCCAGCAAAACTACAGGTTCCAGGCACTGGAGTTCCAACCATGGTTCCTAATTTTAAATCTGAAAAAGCACTCGCATAGCAATGCCCATCACTGTACATATCTTCGTTAAATAAACCGATAATTGGCTTGGTCCAACGCGAAGTAGGCTCACCTCCCACAACCATTTGTTCAGTGGCGTAGGTCAAAAAGGGAGTCCCTGTAAAAAACATTTGCAAGTCGGCTACTAAATCACCACCACCATTATTTCTTGCGTCAACAATGATAGCTTCTTTATCATAATGCTTACCTAGTATGCGATCAATGACGTCTCGAAATTGCCGATCACCCATACCCGAAATATGAACATAGCCTAGACGCCCATTAGATCGATCCAGGACCTCAGCTTCATTCATATCCACAAACCGATTATATAATAAGCCATTAAATACTCCCTGACTAATAGGCAATACAGTAAATTCTCGTTCATTTTTACCCGATTCATCAGTTATGGTTAATAAAGTCCTTTTCCCTGTTTTACGATTTAAATAGGAAGCCCAGTCTTTATCGGCTAATACAAGTTCTCCATCAATTTTTTGAATAATATCCCCAACTTCAATCTCCAGACCGGCCTTTACTAATGGCCCTCCCTTTACTAACTCACTGATTTTAATTCCATCTCCCTGGTATGCATAGTCCATAAAAATACCTAATGATGCAGTTTCATCTCCATCAGAAACATTTCGGTAACGCCCACCTGCATGCGAAACATTTAACTCCCCTACAAGTTCGCTAATTAATTCAGCAAACTCATAATCATGGCCTAAATCATCTACTTTAGTACGGTACTCCCCAACCATCATGGTCCAATCAATACCATGAAAAGTGGGTTCATAAAATATTTTCGAGGTTCGAAGAGCAATATGGTCAAACATAGCTAAGCGTTCTTTATCAGCATCTATCGAGGTTTCAGAGGCAATGGGTACCGCTTTTTTTATGCCTTTATCAAGGTCTAACTTCGAAATGCGGCCACCACTTAGTAAATACAATTGTTCCTGCTCCTTATCCCATATTAGCTCCCCAGAGGATCCATCTAAAGATATGGCTACTTTAGTTTCTCTACTTCTTAGATTTGTACTCCATAAATCATACCCTCCATCGAAACGGGTTAGATAGTACATAGTACCACCATCTTTACTCAGTACAGCATCGCTCATACGAGAAGAGTGAATGGTTAATTTAGCAATTCTATCTTCAATATTGTCCAAATCTATACTAAGAGGTTCAATCGATTCAGATTTTGAGTATGCTACTCTTCGTGATTTTTTGTCCTTATTTTCTTTTGCAACGCCATTCTCTTCTACGATTTCTTGCTGAGATTGCGCTTCCTCAATGGCCTTTTTCAACTTATATTGTTCTTCACTTAGATTATATTCATCCCATCCTTCTTGGGTAAAAAACATGGTATATACATCATATTCGGTACTCCCACTAGTAGCATAACTTTTAAGACCGTTACGATTGCTCATCCATATCATCTGTTTCCCATTCTGCACCCATTTCGGCATACGATCGTAATACCCACTGTTAACCAACACTTTCGGCTCTTCCTTACCAGTGGCGTCCATTAGGTAGACATCAGCATTATTGAGTAATTTGTCAAACTCCACTAACAACCATTTACTATCTGGGCTCCAAGAAAAATATTTATCTCCATCGCGCATATGAAAAAGTTGTGTTTCGTCCAATAACACTACCTCATTTCCACTTTCAATGTGTAGTACTTTTATATTCTTACGGTCTTCTACAAAGGCTATTTGTAAACCATCTGGTGAAAATTTAGGCATATAGTTATCTTTTTCACTGCTAATTAACACCTCTTCCTTCAATAAGGTTGCCGCGTAAAAAAATGGTTCCTCTTTTCGAACGACCTTAGTTTGAAAAATACTCCATTTTCCATTTCGTTCAGATGCATAGACCACCGATTTCCCATCCGGACTAAATTCAACAAACCTTTCATTTTCCGGAGTTGAGGTCAATCTCTTGGTTAATGAACCATCTAATGATGTAACAAATACCTCCCCGCGGGCAATAAATGCCATTTCCTTGCCATTAGGACTAATTGCCATTTCAGACACACCACCATTGATTTTGATTCGCTCTTGCCCACTAATAACTTGCTGTGTTCGTATTGTCAGTGGCACCTTAGAGGGTTGCTGACCCAATTGCATAGTATAAAGCTCACCATGATACCCAAATACCAGTACTTCTCTTTCATTGGTCAAGGTACCTGCACTTAAAAAGCGAACAGGATGGGTTTCAAAATAGGTTAGTTGTTCAACCTGGCCACCGGCAATATTCTGTTTATAAACATTAAAAGTTCCGGAACGCTCACTCAAAAAATAAAAAGCTGTACCATCACTATTCCATACTGGGTTCCGATCCTCTCCTTCAAAGTCTGTTAATTTTGTATGACTGGATTCAGAACGATTGAACAACCAAACATCATGAGTAACTGCCGACTGGTGATGCTTTCTCCAAACATCCTCCCTCCCTGGCATATCTTCGTATAAAAACCCACTATTATCCCGTTCACTTAATGCCTTCACTGGAATACTGAATACCTGTGTAATACCTCCCCCATGTACTGGTACAGAATACAACTCAGTATGGCTAGTTGTTGGATATTCCCTATTTGCCGAATTATCTATGCGATGAGCGTCAAAATAAATTTTTTGCCCATTGGCTGAAAAACTGAGTGGCATTTCATTGTTGGAATGATAACTCAGCCGAGTTGCCTCACCTCCCTTGGCATTCATCAAAAACACATCAAAATTACCATGACGCTCGGAAGCAAAGGCTATCTCCTGGCCATCTGGACTCCATACTGGTTGTACATCCATTTCGGGATGAAAGGTAAGCCGCTCAGCCTGTCCACCTTCGAGTAGCACTGTATATATATCTCCTTGGTAAACAAACGCAATAGTTGAACCATCTGGGGAGACGCTAGGGTAACGCATCCATTCTGGGGTGATTTGCGCAACGAGATTAAATGACGTTATACTGAGTAGTAAGGAGAATAAAATAGTTTTCATGAGTCTGTATTAGTTAATGAAAATTGATCCTTTGAAGGCTAATGTTCCTAAAAGAACATAATCAAATAGAAGTTACATAACGACCTTATTATTTTATCCCTTGAAAATGCTGATACGTTTTTTTGATTCTAGGTAATACATGGAGAATTATGTATTTGTATTTCAAAGCATTTTAAATGAAAAAGATGCTTTATGTTATTCATATATCCTCGTATTTCATTTGGTAGAATTTACCATGATACCTAATCCCACAGAATAAAATAATACTATACACACCTTTTTTGGGCAACAAGCGAAAATACTGGTGATCGCTTAAATAGCTATTCTTATAGAATTTCTCGAAAGAAAACAACTATTTTCAGGTTGAATGAAGACGCGTATTTTGATTATGACATAACCATCATTGGTATATCATCTGGTGGGTAACTTACTTTACTAAACTCCTTAAAATAATACTAGTAAGAATACATTCTAGTCTAATTTTATTTACCTAATGATGGGGCCCAACTAGTGCAAAGTACTCCAACCGTTGCAATATCAGGATGCTCGCAATCGTCTTTTTTAAATCTGGCACAAGTTGAACAATCTATAATTTTATTTAATCTATTATCGCTAACAAAATTATCACATACATATAAATTACTTATCTCAATATTGTGCGTCGTGCATATATTTTGTTTAGTTAAGGAAATACAAGTTCCACAACTTGAAGTCAATCTTATAGACATTTTTTTTATTACTTGTTTTCATTTAACTAATAAAATAAAAATATATCGAGATAGTTCATTTTTTATTTAATTTATAATAAGTCTAAATACAGTTAATGAAATTATATTGATTATTATTAAATGATATAAGAAAGAGTAGAGTATATAGTACTACTATGACTTCATATAGAATTTTGACAAGCTGAAAATTAAAAAAGCCGCAAAAGATTATATCTGCGGCTTTTTTAATTTGCTCCCCGGGTTGGATTCGAACCAACGACCGATCGGTTAACAGCCGA
>CETK01153513.1_pt1 | contig 14854 bp, 14 predicted proteins | sample 361431 | NCBI WGS metagenome assembly CETK01 (sample SAMEA2622452, study PRJEB7988) | marine metagenome | biome: marine biome (ENVO:00000447); feature: surface water layer (ENVO:00002042); material: "saline water (ENVO:00002010), including plankton (ENVO:xxxxxxxx)" | depth 5 m | reverse complement strand
TATATGACAAAACAGAGAATATGCATTGTTGGAGATGGTCTTTCAGGCTTAATGACAGCTGTAGTTTTAGCTAAAGAGCCTGGTACGGAGGTAAATTTGATAGCTAAAAAAGGCACAAAAAACAAAGATAAAAGGACAACAGCTATTTCAGATACAAATTACAAGTTCATAAAGCAAAATATAACTAATTTAGGAAAAATGTTGTTTTGGCCGTCAAAAAGAATCGAACTTTTTTACGAAACTTATAAAGAAAGAATAAATTTTTTAAATCTTAACGAAGCAAACTCAAATCTTATGTATGTTTTCGAAAATGATAAAGTAAAAAGATTATTATTGAAAGAAATTATTAAAAATAAAATTAAAATAATTAAAAAAGATGTAAAAAATTTAAATGAATTAAAAAATTATGACTTAACTATACTTTGTATAGGCGGACAGTCTAAAATTTACGATAATATAATTAAAAAAAGATCTATTAAGAAAGATTATAAAGAAATAGCTATAACAGGTTACGTAAGACACAATTTCAAAACTTTAAATACAAGCCAGTTCTTTTTAAAAGAGGGTCCGTTAGCTTTACTCCCTTTTTCAAAAAATTATTTCTCTTTTGTTTGGAGTGTGAAAACAAATTTCTTCAAAAATAATTCAAAAAAAATTACAAATTTAGTAAAAAATAAAATATCAGAGATATTAAAGAATAAACAAGAAATCGTTGTTAACAATATTCAGTCTTATCCGATCTCACTCGGTTTAAGAAGACAGTATCATCAAAAAAATATATTAATACTTGGAGAGGGTCTACACACAATTCATCCCGTAGCAGGTCAAGGTTTTAATCTTGTTCTAAGAGATATTAAAAAACTAAAAGAGATTATCAAATATTATGTTAGTCTAGGTATTTCTATTAAAAACAGTTATGCTTTAGACGATTTTTATAGTAGTAGAAAACCTGAAAATATCATCATGAGTTTAGGCATTGACGCTACGCACAGTTTTTTTAAACAAAACAAATATTTGGATCCGTTTAAAGAAATTATTGTAAAAAGAATTAAGAACAATGAGACAATAAAAAAATTTAGTAAAATAATCTCTAATCGAGGTTTATCATTATAATTCAATGAATATCTACGCCTTATCATCGGGCAGAGGACCCTCTGGAATAGCTATTGTCAGAATATCAGGCAAAGAAACTCTTAATGTTTGTCAAAAATTGACAAAATCCAAAAATATAAAGTCGAATGAACTTAATTTTTGTAAGTTTTATGACCCTAAAAATGACAATGTAATAGATCCGGAGGCTCTACTGTTATGGTTTCCCGGGCCAAATAGCTATACTGGTGAGGATTTAGCAGAACTTCAAATCCATGGAAGTAATGCAGTTATAAACGCCTTATTAAGAGTTCTATCAGAGCAAAAAAACTGTAGATTAGCTGAACCTGGAGAGTTCACTAAACTTGCTTTTCAAAATGATAAAATTGATTTGCTTAAAGCAGAAAGTATAGGAGATCTTATACATTCAGAGACAGAACTGCAAAGAAAACAAGCAGTTAAACTAGTTCAAGGCAACGCTTCAAATTATTATAATGAATTAAGGGAAAAAATAATAAAATCGCTTGCTTTTATAGAAGCTAAGATTGATTTTGCCGAGGAAGACCTCCCAGAAAAAATATTAAGAGAAACTCACAAATCGATCAAAGAAATTCATTCTGATATATCAAAAATTATTAAGGATAATAAAGTTGGAGAAAAAATTAGAGACGGTTTTAGAGTTTCAATTACTGGAGAAGTTAATTCAGGTAAATCTTCTTTGTTAAATTTACTTTCTAATAGAGAAGTAGCAATTGTTTCTGATGAAGCTGGCACGACAAGAGATATTATAGAAACTTATTTAAATTTAGATGGCTATCCCGTAGTTCTTGCTGATACGGCTGGTATTCGCGAAGCTAAAAACGAAGTTGAAAAAAGAGGTATTTCATTAGCATTAGGGAAGTCTAAAGAAGCAGATTTAAATATCGTAGTAATAGATAATTCATCAAAAAAAATTAATAAAGATGTACAGAAAATGATTAATGAAGATACTATTATTCTTTTAAATAAATCAGATATTTCAGATAAGCAAAATCATAAATTTAATGCTGATACTATTTTAGCATCTGTAAAAAGTAATAAAAATATAGATAAATTAATAAATTTGATAAAAGCTAAGTTAAGTAAAAAATTTTCATCAAATAATAGCGTTTTAATTACTAGAGAAAGACATAGAATTAAGCTTAATGATTGTTTAAAAGAAATTGATAAGTTTCTTAAAAAAGATCATAGCAAAGACCTCGAATTAGCTGCCGAGGACCTAAGAATGGCTACACGACATCTTGGGGGCATAGTTGGTAAGGTAGATGTAGAGGAAATACTTGGATCTATATTTAAAGACTTCTGTATTGGCAAATAAAATACTACTTGTAATCTTAATTTAGACGTTTAAATTCTATTCATGATAAAACAAAGCTATGATGTAGTAGTTATAGGTGGAGGCCACGCTGGATGTGAAGCTGCAGCTGCCTCCGCTAGAATGGGCGTGAATACAGCACTTTTTACTCATAAAATAGAGACAATAGGTGAAATGTCATGTAATCCAGCTATCGGAGGTCTTGGTAAAGGCCATCTTGTCAGAGAAATCGACGCATTAGATGGTGTTATGGGTGTTGTTGCAGATAAATCTGGCATCCAATTTAGATTGTTAAATAGAAGTCGTGGTCCAGCAGTTCAAGGACCTAGGACTCAGTCTGACAGAGCTCTTTATAAAGATCATATGCAAAATATTTTGCTAAATTACAAAAATTTAGAGGTTATAGCAGATCCTGTAGTCAAATTTTTATTTCAGAGTAATAAGGTTATAGGATTTGTTTGTCAGAGCGGCATTGAAGTAAGAAGTAAAGAATTAATACTCACTACGGGAACTTTTTTGAATGGTTTAATACATATAGGCGAAACTCAAATACCAGCAGGTCGGTATGATGAAAAACCTTCTACTGGTCTGAGTGAACAGTTAGCAAAATTTGAGATGCAAATTGGAAGATTAAAAACCGGAACGCCACCCAGACTAAATGGAGATACAATTAATTATGATGATTTGGAAATGCAGCCAGCAGATAATGACCATTATTATTTCTCTTTTTTAACGAATAAAATCGACAACAAGCAGATTAAATGTGGAATGACTTACACAAATAATGATGTTCATAAAATTATTAGCGATAACATATCAAGAAGCGCTATGTATTCAGGAAATATTAAAGGAGTTGGGCCCAGGTATTGTCCATCAATAGAGGATAAAATTGTTAAGTTTAAAGAAAAAGAAAAACACCAAATCTTTTTAGAACCTGAAGGATTAAAGGACAATACTATTTACCCAAATGGGATATCGACCTCCCTTCCAGAGGAGATACAACTACAAATATTGGCTAAAATCAAGGGTTTAGAGAATGTTAAGATGAAAAGAGCGGGTTATGCTATTGAGTATGATTATGTGGATCCTAGGGAGTTAAAAGCTACTTTAGAAACAAAAAAAATTAACTCTTTATTTCTAGCAGGTCAAATTAATGGAACCACAGGTTATGAGGAAGCAGCTGCCCAAGGACTGATAGCTGGTATTAATGCAGCTTTAAAAATCAAAAATCATGAGGAGTTTATTTTAGATAGATCAACATCCTACATAGGAGTGATGATTGATGATCTCATTACAAAAGGTGTCTCGGAACCATATAGAATGTTTACATCGAGAGCTGAATATAGACTAACATTAAGAGCTGATAATGCTGATCAAAGATTAACCGATTTCGGCATTAATTTAAATCTTGTTAGGTCAGAGAGAAAAAAAATATTTTATGAAAAGAAAAAAAATATTTTAACACTCAATAATATTTTGAAAACTAACTTTTTAACACCTAACCAAGCTAAAAAATATAATATTAAAATTGCAATGGATGGAGTTAAAAGATCATGTCTTGAGATTATGGGTCAGCGAAAAGTAAATATGGCTAAAATAAGGCAAGTATTTAAGGATATTCCTAGCTTTCCAATGTCAATAGAAAACCAAGTTGTAATCGATGCCCACTATATTGGGTACTTACAGAGACAGGACAGAGATATTCAGTCCTTTAAAAAGGATGAGTCTGTTTTGATACCTGAAGGTATTGACTACGAAAAACTAAGTGGCCTTTCTAACGAGATTAAGAGTAAACTGGTTCAAGTAAAGCCTAAAACACTAGGTCAAGCTATTCGTATAGACGGTGTAACTCCTGCAGCAATAATTATTCTTCTTTCACACATTAAAAAACTTAGATATAAAGCCACTGCTTAATGCAGCAGTCTGAAGTTATAAATATTCTTAAAAATGATCTTAATTTTAACGATTACTCTATTGAAAAATTAAAAAAGTTTACAAATCTAGTTTTAAGAGAAAATAAAAAACATAATTTAATTGCAAAAAGCACTGAAAATCAAATTTGGGTGCGCCATATTCTTGATTCAGCTCAATTGGTTAAGTTTATTGACTTTAGCTCTAATTCTTTAGCTGATCTTGGTACAGGCGCAGGATTTCCAGGTCTTGTTGTAGATATATTTAACAAAAATAAGGCTTTTCACGTGAAATTGTACGAAAAATCACCAGTAAAAAGACAATTTTTAATGATGGTTATTAGGGAACTGAGTCTTAATGCGCAGGTTTTAGGGGATGTTCGAGAAGAAGTAATTGATTCAGACATTATAATATGCAGGGCTTTTAAAAAATTAGAACACGTAATACAAGTTTCACGTGAAATCGCTAAAAAACCACATAAACTAATCATTTTAAAAGGTCAAAATGCACAGAAAGAGCTAAATAAATCTTTCAAAAACAAAAAATACCCTTATAAATTAGAGAATAGTATTACAAAAGTAGACTCTAAAATAATTTTGATGAATATAAATTAGAAATGGGAAAGTTAACAACATTAGCGGTTATAAATCAGAAAGGTGGTGTTGGTAAAACTACTACAGTTATAAATTTAGCTGCTTCACTGTCCATTTTGGGTCAGAATAACCTTGTAATAGATTTAGATCCTCAGGGAAACGCAACAACAGGTTTAGGTAAAAGTAACAGCGATGAAGATAAAAATATTTATAACCTACTGATAAAAAAAATTAATGTCAGAGATGTAATACAAAAAACTGAAATCAAAAATTTAGATTTAATAGGGTCTCACGTTAATCTGTCTGGTCTTGAAGTTGAAACTGCAAATGACGCTAATAGGGCATTTGTTTTAAAAGAAATTCTTAATACGGAGAAAAATGGGCTTCTTAAAAATTACGATAACATTTTTATTGATTGTCCACCTTCTTTAAGTCTATTAACTATTATGGCTTTAGTTGCCTCAGACGAGTTGCTAGTACCGTTACAAACAGAGTTTTTTGCTTTAGAGGGTATCACCCAATTAGTTAAAACTATAGATAGAATAAAAATAAATTTAAATCCAAATTTAAAAATAAGAGGAATTTTACTAACTATGTTCGATAAGAGAAATAAGCTTTCTTCGGAGGTAGATCGAGAAGCAAGAAATTATTTTAAAGAAAAAGTTTATCAGACAGTTATTCAGAGAAACGTTAGATTATCAGAAGCGCCTTCTCATGGATTGCCATGTGTAATTTATGACAAAAGTTGTGTAGGTAGTAAATCATATTTTAAGCTTGCTGAAGAATTTATGAAAAACAATCAAGTAGGGAGCGTAGCGTGACATCAGGTAAAAAGAAAGGTCTTGGTCGAGGTTTATCAGCTTTATTTGGAGACGATAAACCTAAGACTAATTTAAGTGAAAACAATCAACTAAATAGAGTTTCAATAAGTGAGTTAAGTAGGAACCCTTACCAACCGAGACAAAATTTTAGTGAGCAAAAACTCGATGAATTAGCCAATTCCATAAAGAAAAACGGGATAATCCAACCTATTGCAGTTAGACCATCAAAATCAGGCACAAATAAATATGAAATAGTGGCTGGAGAAAGAAGATGGCTCGCTGCACAAAAAGCAGGATTACACGAGATCCCTGTAACTATCTTAGATTTAAGTGACGTAGAGTCTTTAGAAGTAGCAATAGTTGAGAATATTCAAAGAGATGATCTTAATCCAGTTGAAGAAGCAAGAGGCTATAAAAGATTAAACGAAGAATTCAAATATGATCATGAGAGCATTTCTAAACTTATGTCTAAAAGTAGAAGTCACATTAGTAATACTCTTAGGCTTTTAACTTTACCGCAAGACGTGATTTCCATGCTTGAGGAAGGTACTTTATCGTCAGGTCAAGCTAGACCTTTAATTGGTATTTCTAACGCATCAAGTATTGCTGAGGAAATTGTATCTAAAAATTATAGTGCTCGAAAAGTTGAATACTTAACAAGAAATAAAAAGGGTTCAAAAAGAGCCCAGGTAATTGATAAAAATATTTTAAGTACTCAAGAAAGAATTGAAAAAATTCTAGGTTTAAAAGTAAATATAATTAACAAAAAAAATAACTCAGGTAAAATTACTATAGAATATAAGGATTTAGATCAGTTTGACCTTATTTCGAATTTACTTACGAAGCATTAGCGACTTCACATATATCTATAACTAGCTTTCTTAAAAGAACATCTTTATTGATAAAACTGTTAGATTTAATTTTTTTTTCTATTGAGTACGTTTTTTCAAATATTAGTTTTATTTTTTTTTCAGACCATTTTTTTGTTTGTTGTGTAAAATTTGGTTTATCTTTCCAAAAAATGGGAGGTTTAAGATTATTTATCGCAATATCTATATTCACATTTTTTATTTTCGTAACTTCCAACAATTTATCTAATCTATGATTAATGGAATTTAAGTAAAAGATTATTTTTTCTGACTCAACTGACGTATTGCTCAGTAGTTTATTAGTCTTTAATTTATTTCCTAAAAAGGCTTCGTCTCTTAATTTATTAAAATCATCATTTTCAAGGATATTTAGAAGCCTTTCGAGTTTTGTTGTATCAATTATTTTATTTTGAAAGCAAGAAATAATTTTTTCTATCTCATTATTTAGTTTTACTCTATCTAAGCTCGTGCTGTTTAAAATTAAACTTATATGGTGGTTAGACAACTCTTTGAATCCAGCTAATTTTGTTTGTATTATTTTTTTTATACTGATTTCGTTATCTTCATAGCAAGGCACTACGGCATAGTTTTCAGATTTTTCCATGAGATTTCTTAATTTAGATCTTTTTTCTAATGTGTCAGCAAACAAATAGATTTTCTCTTTAGTTATACTTTGAATTTCATCTACAATTTCTTGTATTTTATCATTTACGTTTTCAATAAAAAAAATCTTCTTTTGTCCAAATAAAGAATCATTTTGTATTTCTTTGAAAATTAAACTTCTATCTTTAATTATTTCGTCTTGGGAAAACCTCAAAATTTCGTGATTTGTAGAATTTTTTTTAATAATAGATTTGAATTCATTTTTTAGGCCCATGTTTACACCATAGAACAATGTGATGTTCTGTTGAATAATTTTTAAATTGCCTTCTATTTGATAACTTTTATAAATCATTTACTTCTCGAATTAGTTTATCAAATATATCTTTAGTAATCTCATCAGTTAACATTTCTATTTCTCTTTTCTCATTAGTTAATGTTTGAGAATATTGAGTTGCAACATCATAAGATGATGATCTAGATATTGTAAAAGATTTTTGCTTTGCGGATCCTACCTTATTAAAAATTACATCAACCGAAATATCTATTTTGTATTTCGTGATTTCATTTTTGATGTTCTTTTCTTTTATAGTTTTTGATTTATTAGTTTTGATTTTAAGGTCTAAAAGTTGTTCGCTGTCCCTGGATGTTATAAATGATAGTCCATTTTTCAGTTTATAATTAATTCGTGGGTCTCCTTCTCCTTCAATCTCAGATATTCCAAAATTGCTTAATTTTGAGTTATTTTCTATTTTAAATCCGCAACTAGAAAAAATTACCAATAAGATTAAAATTATATATAATTTAAATTTATTCATTAGTTAGGAATTATGTAATTTAAAATTTTATTTTTAACAAAGATAGTTTTTAAAATTTTCTTATTATTAACATATTTTTTGGCCTTAGAGTCTTTAAGGATAATTTTCTCTAAATCTTTTTGAACTAAATTTTTTTTTACCAGAATCACATCTCGCGTTTTGCCATTTATCTGAACGGCGATTTTTACCTCTTCTATAACATTATTTGTATCTATAATCGGCCACTCGTTTGTTGATTTACATTTGAGTAATTCTAAACATTCGTTTGAAAGGTGAGGGGTAAATGGTAGCATAATTTTCATTATTTTAATCATATTTTCTCTCAAAATATTATTACTTATTTTTTTATCAATTGTATCCTTTAAATAATTATACATTTCGTAAAATAATGCTACAGCAACATTAAATCTAAAACTACTTATAGAGTTATCGATCTTGTGTACAAAATTATTTATGTCTTGTATGAATTTTCCTTCAATTATTTTTTCACCCTTAACATCTTTTCTTACGGAGATAGTGTAGTTGAGATTCCAAATTCTTTGTAAAAACTTATTTGCTGATACAACCCCCGTATCAGACCATTGAACATCTTTCTCAGGAGGGCTATCTGAAAGAATGAACCATCTGACGGAGTCAGCCCCATACTTTTTTATCATTACTTCCGGATCTATAGTATTTTTTTTCGATTTTGACATTGATTCTTGCGGACCTACTAAAACTTTGCTTTTATCGGTTTTTTTTATAACCACATTTTGATTTATCTTTTCAATTTCTTCCGGGTACAACCAATTGCCTTTCTGATCTTTGTAAGTTTCATGACAAACCATCCCTTGAGTGAATAGATTTTGGAATGGCTCCGAAAATTTTAAATTTTTGTTACATAATTTTATAGCTTTCGTAAAAAAACGAGAATATAACAAATGCAGTATTGCATGTTCTATTCCCCCAATATATTGATCAACAGGCATCCAATAATTAATTTTTTTTTCATCGAAAGGAGATAATTTGTGATTGGGTGAACAAAATCTTAGAAAATACCAAGACGAGTCCACAAAAGTATCTAAAGTATCAGTTTCTCTTATGGCTTTTTTTCCAGTCAATTTATGCTCTGTATTCTTCCAAGTGGGATGGTTATCTAAAGGATTTCCGTTAGAATTAAGATCTATATCCTCAGGTAGTTCAATTGGAAGTTCACTTTTATCAACTGGCACAACTGAGCCATCTTCAAGGTAAATCATTGGGATAGGACATCCCCAATATCTTTGTCTTGAAATTCCCCAGTCTTTAAGTCTAAATAATGTTTTTTTTGCCCCTATTTTAGATTCCTCAATTAGTTCAATTATTTTCTTCTTTGCGTTTTCAACATCAAGCCCATTTAAAAAATCAGAATTAATGATTTTACCATTTCCAGTATATGCCTCCTGAAGTTTCATATCATTTTTACCATTAGAAACTACTTTTAAAATTTCAAGATTATATTTTTTAGCAAAATCAAAATCTCTTTGATCGTGCGCCGGACATCCAAAAATAGCACCACTTCCGTAATCCATTAAAACAAAATTAGCGAAGAACACTGGGATTTTTTTCCCTTTTATAAAAGGATGCTGTACCAATAAATTTGTTTTAAAACCTATTTTTTCTGCATTTGCTAATGCCTCCTCAGTTGTGCCTGTTTTATTACACTCAGATTTGAATCTTTTAAAATCAGAGTTTGTAAGAAAATTTTTATTTAGAGGATGATCAACAGATAGCGCTATAAAACTAGCTCCAAAAATCGTATCAGGTCTAGTTGTAAAAATTTTGATTTTTTCCTCCCTGTCAAAAATTTCAAAATTAATTTCACAACCAAATGATTTTCCAATCCAGTTCTTTTGCATTAATTTAACTTTTTCTGGCCAGTTTTTGAGAGATTCTAGATCATTTAATAATTCGTTTGAAAATTTAGTAATGTTGAAAAACCATTGTGATAATTTTTTTCTTTCAACTGGAACATTAGACCTCCATCCCTTACCATTAATAACTTGTTCATTAGCGAGAACAGTTTTTTCTTTTGGATCCCAGTTAACATAAGTTTCTTTTCGAGAAACAAGGCCTTTTTTATAGAAGTCAATAAATAGTTCTTGCTGATGTTTGTAATAATCTTTATTACATGTTGAAATTTCAAGCTCCCAATCAATTGATAGACCGAGTAATTTGAGTTGATTTTTCATGACTTGTATATTTTGAACTGTCCACTCTTTTGGGTGTAGATTGTTGAGTTTAGAGGCATTTTCTGCCGGCAATCCAAATGCGTCCCATCCCATTGGATGTAGGACGTTAAAACCATTTAAGTATTTGTATCTAGCTACAACATCACCTATGGTATAATTTCTAACATGTCCCATGTGAATTTTGCCAGAGGGATATGGAAACATTTCTAAACAATAAAACTTTTTTCCATCCTTTCTATAGAGAGTTTGTTTAGAGAATTTATCTTGCCATTTTTTTTCAATAGCTTGAAAATTTAATCTTTCCATATCGAAAATTTATTTTTTCTTTTTCTTGTCTTCTTGTTCTAATAATGCTGCTTCTCTCAAGATAGTAGATTTTAACTCCTCATCTATTTTAGAATTTTTAAGAAGAGTGATTTTACAAGATTGAGTAGAGGCACAAGCTTTTTTATGAACAATAACTTTTAAACTGTCACTGCGAACTTCATTATTTAAAAACCGAAGAGTAATTTTAATAGATTCATTACTTTTGTTGTTGTCGGAATACCAGTCGGAAATAATCATACCACCAGCATAATCAACTGTTGTCATAGGGATAAAATCTAATATCTCCAGAGAAGCTCTCCACATTGGATTAGATGTACTAAACTCATAATTAGTTCCTCGCCCTCCTTTTATGATGCCTCCTATGGAAACACCTCTGCCTTCCTCAACATTTTTTCTAGCTCTTTCTTGAGCGTTAACAGGAGTTTTTCTTGTATCGCCGAATTTTCCTCCACAACTTGTTAGAAAGAATGTGAATATCAATAAAAGAGCAAAGAATTTGTTAAAACTGAACATTTTTAACTACAAATAGCATTGACAGATAAATATTGCTATTTATTTGATAATAGTTGGTCTAATTTGCTTTATTTTATTGAGAAATCTCAACAAATTGCAGGTGTTGCTAATATGCAACAATGGCCAAAAATAGCAACATTTATGGGAAATTCAGATGGAATTGAGTGCTTACGAGTAATATTTTGATCCCAAGTTAAATTTTAACTTAACAATAACAAAGGAAAAATATGAAAAACATAATCAAATCTTTAATCGTTATGTTATCTTCAGTTTCTTTATTCACGTCAGTAAACGCAGGTGAAGTGAGTGTAAGCGGTACAGCAAAAGCTACTTACAACATTCTAAGCGGAAAAACTAACGTTGGTAAAGGTCTAGGTATAACTAACGAATTAAACTTTACTGCTTCAGGTGAAACTGACCAAGGTTACACATGGAACTACTCTATGGAGTTAGATCCAGGTGCTGTAACTGCAGCAGGCCAAGCAGCAGAAAACGATGACACTAAATTAACTGTAGGAACTCCTTACGGAACTTTTGGTGTATTTATTTCTGAAGGTGGATTAGACGTTGAAGATGCAGCATCTCAGTCAGCATACTCAAGACCAACTGACATGGGTGATCCTTCAGCTACAGTTGATAACTTTACTATCGACTCGTACAACAACGTACAATACCACACACCAGCTGATATGTTACCTTTCGGTATCACAGCGAAAATTGCCTACGCGCCAGATCTAGATGATAGCTATGGTTCAGGTAATAACGCAGGTGCTGTAAGTACAAAATCAAACACATTTGCAGGTGAAAACGCTACAGAAATTCAAGTTAAAGCAGCTCCAATCGACGGTTTAACAGTTGGTGCTTCTTACTTTGATTTCTCTCAAGACGGTGTAGCTAAAATGGACCAAAACGCTGAGTCAGGTGCATACTATGCAACTTACTCACAAGGTGCAGTATCAGTAGGTTACTCTCAAGCATATAGAGCTGAAAGATTAGAAAATGCTTCTATCTTGCAATCTGATAAAGCTTCAAACATCGACTACTATGACCAAGTTAACTACTCAATAGCTTTCGCAGCTACTGACGACATTAGCGTATCATACGAGCAAGAAACTTCTGAAGCTGTTAAAGTTCAATCTGGAACAACAAATGTAGAGCAAAAATCTACAGGTGTACAGATTGCTTACACAATGGGCGGAATGACGTTAGCATTAGCACATAACTCACACGATAACGTTGGTTATGTAACTGGTGAAAACCAAGACCAAACATTGTTAGCTTTAACTATGGCGTTTTAATTAGTTATTTAAAACAACTTTAAAAAAGCCGGCTAAATATTTTAGCCGGCTTTTTTTTTACTTCTGATAAAATTGCAAAAGAATTGCAATCGACATCTTTTATTTTATTTAAGTTTGAGAGCCTCACCCCACCTAAAGGCGACAAAACATAGTTTTTAAAAATTTTTTGTAGCAAATTAAATCTGATTAATCCTAGATAGCCTTTTTTATCAGCATAATCTGTTTCAAATAATCTTGATAAAAAAATGTTTGTACAACCTTGCCTTTTCTTTATAGCAATATCTCTAATATTATGTGCTGACCCAATAATTGCAAATTTACTCGAAATATAACGGTTAAATTTTAAGTTCTTGTTATAAGCTGAAATATATATGCCATCAGATCCTAATTCTATTGCTAGTTTTATATCATTAGCGATAAATAATTTAATCCTCTTATTTTTGCACGCTACTCTAAATTTATAAAGATCAGTGATTTTTTCTTCAGTCCCAATGTTTCTATATATTATGTTGAATTTATTTTTCTTTTTAATATTTTTTAGTTTAATATCTTTAGTATTTCCAATAATTAAATAATAATTTTTTTTAATTATAAACATATGATCAACATAATAGATAGTTTTAATAAAATAAAATTGAAAATTGATAAATTGAAGCCAAAAAGAGATGTAAAGATAGTAGCTATAAGCAAAACTTTTCCGTTGAGTCATATACAGCCGTTAATAGATTATGGTCATGATCATTTCGGGGAGAATAAAGTACAAGAGAGTATTTCTAAATGGAGTGATATAAAAAAATTAAATAATAATATTAAACTTCATATGGTCGGTAAGTTACAAAGTAATAAGGCAAAAAATGCGGTCGATATTTTTGATTATATTCATTCTCTTGATAATCAAAAACTCGCAGATGTCTTATCAAAATCCCAGATTAATAAAAATAAAACTCTTAAATATTTTATTCAAGTAAATATCGGGAATGAAATTCAAAAATCTGGAATTCCTACAACCGAATTGGATGCATTCTACAATTATTGTGTGAAAGAAATTAATCTTAATGTAATTGGTTTGATGATAATACCCCCTAATGATGATAATCATAAACAATATTTTAAATCAGTAAGTGAACTAAACAACTCTCTAGCTTTAAAGGAAATAAGTATGGGGATGTCAGCAGATTATATAGATGCCATCACTTATGGAGCAACATTTGTAAGAATAGGTAGTTCTATCTTTGGTTCAAGATCCTAACTTTTGTATTTTTTTTTATATTTCTTAAAATTTTAATTAGAGAAAATTTACTTATTGCCACACAACCCTCTGTTTTTTTAAAATTCTGGCTAGCTATGTGAATAAAAATTGCACTCCCTTTATTTTTTTTAACTGGATTCATATTATAATTTATTACTAAAATAATATCGTAAATTTTTTCTTTCTTAAAAAGTTTTTCATGGGTAAATTTGGAAGGCAGATAAATTAATTGATTATATTTTTTGGAATTAGGATCATCACACCAACACATATTTTTAGTAATATTTTTTTTTTTTAATTTAGTACGCAAATTTTTAACCCTATCCTTCCTGTATAATACAAACTTAATTTTAAAAAGGCCCTGAGGAGTGATTTTATCTCCCTCTTTTTTCTTGTTTCCAATACCCCTTTTACCTATAGCGCATTTTGCTTTATACTTATTATAGGTAAGAAAATTTTTATTTATTATAATATGCATCAAATTAATGTTTTTATTTATGGACCTGTTTCATTTTTATCTACACTAGATGAACTAAAACCTTTTTTAAAGTTTAATCCTCATATTGAAAAGTCAAATATTGATCATGATATAATTTTATTTCATGATGAAGTTCTTAAAAATAAAGAAGTAAAAGAATTGATAAATCAAAGCAAATGTTTAAAAATCTGCGTTTCGAACAAAATAAAAGTTGATAACGAATGGGATGCCCAATTAAAGCTTCCTGCCACATTAAAAGAAATAAACTTTATAGTAGAAAATACTTCAGCAAAAAGGACCTTTAACAAGAATTCCTCAATAGCTGTTAAGAATTATTTGTTAAACAAAAATGAAAAAAAACTTACTAAAGATGATATTTCAATCATTCTTACAGAAAAAGAAATTCAATTAATTGAACTTCTCTTAGAAAATTTTAAACCAATTTCAAAAAATACTATTTTATCAATTGTATGGAATTATTCGAAAGATGCAGACACTCATACTGTTGAGACGCATATCTATAGGCTAAGAAAAAAAGTTAGTAAGGAATTTGGTGATGATAAATTTATTATCAATAATAAAGACGGATATTCTTTGTGAAAAAAAGAAACAAAATAGCTAGAGATCTTCTTACAACAAAGTACAGAAAAAGAGTAGTAAAACCAAAAAAAGGAAAGGGAAGTTTTAAAAGAAAAAAAACTAATTCAGATTATCTTTAAAAAAA
>CETK01158767.1_pt1 | contig 14862 bp, 12 predicted proteins | sample 361431 | NCBI WGS metagenome assembly CETK01 (sample SAMEA2622452, study PRJEB7988) | marine metagenome | biome: marine biome (ENVO:00000447); feature: surface water layer (ENVO:00002042); material: "saline water (ENVO:00002010), including plankton (ENVO:xxxxxxxx)" | depth 5 m | reverse complement strand
TATACAGGCTATCAATTGTATTCAAAAACTGGGTCAAGAGTTAGTAGGTCATAATACCGATAGTTTTGGTTTTGTAGAGCCTTTAAGGGATTTAGGACTCAAGAAACTAAATTCGGTGTTAATATTTGGTTTCGGTGGTGCGACAAAAGCAGTAATACACGGTTTAAGAGATCTTGGAATGAATGAATGTTGGGTTGTAAGTAGAAAACCTAAACGTTTACAGAACGATTTGCCCATAAATTTGATTTCTTATGATGAATGGGTAGAATATGCGGTTAAAGTGGATTTGATTGTTAATACCACACCACTTGGTATGCATCCAAATTCAGAAAATTCTCCAGTTGACGCAAAATTTACCGAGTTCTTAGCCGATTCCATTTGTTATGATATTGTTTACAATCCACAGAAAACCACTTTTTTGCGTCAAGCAGAGCAGCATAATTGTGTTACAATCAGTGGCTTACCGATGCTTATATATCAGGCATCTCGTTCCTTCGAATTATGGACAGGGCAAACATTTCCAATGTTTAAAATCAAGGAATATTTAAATAATGTCTTCCCCTCTTAAATTTATACGACCCCGCAATCTAAACGAATCTCGAATACTAAGTTGGTTTAGTAAGAAAAATGCTCATCATAGTATTCCTAACTCTCGTATTCCTGGACTAAATATAGGGTTTAATTCCGATGAGAATCAGGATATAATCTTAGAACAATTGCATGTCTTAGCCAAAGAAACTGATACATCATTAAAGCACATTGCAATCGCTCATCAAACTCACTCAGACCGGGTCAAAGTGGTGACTAAAGGAGGGATCTATCCTGATACCGATGCTTTTGTTAGCTCAACTCTTGGTATTTCATTGCTTATACAAGCAGCCGATTGTGGGGTTGTTTTATTAGGCGATGCAACCCATCAGGTTATTGGTGCAGCACATGCTGGGTGGAGAGGTGCTCAAAAAGATATAATCAGAAAAACAATTGAGTTTATGGTAGACCTTGGTGCAGATATAAACACTATAGAAGCTTATATAGGTCCTTGTATTTCAGTAGATGCTTTTGAAGTAGATCAAGAGGTGGCCGATTTGTTTCCAGATCGATTCGTGGAAAAAAATTTGAGTACCAAGCCACATGTAGATCTGAAAGGTTATATTTTCCAGCAACTCGTGAGCATGGGTATAGTGAAATCTCATATTGTCATGGATGCGGGTTGTACTTACAACGATGAGAGTGATTTTTACTCCTTTAGAAGAGAAGCTTCTAAAGCTGGAAGAATGGCCGCTATAATAAAATTGAATGAAATAGGGTGAAATGAAGCATAAAAAGATCCGAATAGCTATTCTTGGATCAACAGGTTCCATTGGAAAGCAAGCCTTAGAAATTATTCAGAATCATAATAAATTATTCGAAGTAGTTTTATTGAGTGCACACAGTAACTGGCGGCTTCTAGACGAACAGGTTAAAACCTTTGATGCTAAATATGCTGTATTGACTGGATTAAAAAATGAAAATGGCCATATACAAATAGGGGATTCTGCCAAAACTAAAACGTATGTAGATCCATATGTACTAAATGAACTAGTCAACTTACCTGAGATTGATATTGTCTTAAACAGCTTGGTTGGTTTTGCTGGATTTTCTCCAACATATTATGCATTGAAAGCCCATAAAAAAGTTGCTTTAGCGAATAAGGAAAGTTTGGTAGTGGGTGGAGCAATAATCACCGAACTATTAACCGAATCCAAAGGCAGCTTGATACCAATTGATTCTGAACACAGTGCAATGCTACAATCGCTTGTTGGTGAAGAGAAAGAAGACATTGAAGAAATCATTATAACTGCAAGTGGTGGGCCTTTTAGGTCGCTAACTCTTGAGCAAATGCAAAATGTTTCAGTTGAACAGGCTTTACAACATCCAAATTGGAGTATGGGTTCAAAGATCACCATAGATAGCGCCACTATGATGAACAAGGGCTTAGAAATAATAGAAGCACATTGGTTGTTTGACCTACCTATCGAAAAGATAACTCCGGTAGTTCATCCTGAAAGTATTATTCACTCAATGGTAACTTATTGTGATGGTTCAACCAAAGCGCAACTTGGTCCACCAGACATGAAAGTCCCCATTTTATATGCTTTATCTTATCCCCGCAGATTACCCTTAAATAGTTCACGAATGGATTGGAGTCAAATACATAAACTTCATTTTGAACCTGTGGACTATTTACGGTTTCCTTGTATTGAATTAGCTATAAATTCTGTCAGACTGCACAATGGAGGTCCCGCGATATTAAATGCTGCCAATGAAGTTGCAGTTGCGTACTTTTTAGAGGGTAAAATTAAGTATATTGATATAGTAAAAATTATTGAACGTTGCCTTAATCAAATACAATTTAATTCGACTTTGAGTTATGATTCACTTGTCGAATTAGATCAGCAAACCAGAGATTACGCAAGAACTATTTGTCAACATGGAACTAATTGAAATAACTCAGACTATTCTCATTTTTATCGGTGCCCTCATGATTCTTGTATTTATACATGAACTAGGACATTTTTTGGCAGCAAAAATATTCGGTATGAGAGTCGAACGTTTCTCTGTAGGCTTTCCACCTAGAATTTGGGGTTTTAAACGAGGTGAAACAGATTATTGCCTAGGTGCTACGCCGTTGGGAGGGTATGTGAAAATCTCTGGGATGGTTGATGAAAGCATGGATACTGAGCACTTAGCTGTTGAACCACAACCCTGGGAGTACCGATCTAAGCCAATTTGGCAGCGTATGGTGGTGATATCTGCTGGAGTAATCTTTAACATGATTCTTGCTTTTTTTATTTATATGGGTATGAACTGGAGCCAAGGAAAATTGAGTCTGCCTATTGAACAGGTTGCCGGTATTTACGTACCCGAAGGGAGTTTACTCGAGAAAGTTGGCTTTAAGACGGATGATGTAATCTTAGGTGTAAATGAAAATTATGTAGACGCATTTGAAGAATTAGTTGCTATTTCTGAGTTGACTAGTAGTAATTTGTCGTATCAAGTAGTACGAGGTGGCATGACAATGGATTTATATATTCCATCCACCATATTAGATAGTTTACAAGAACAATCATTTTTACACGCGATAAACATTTATCCTCCAATTATCTCTAGTACCGCTTTGGGTTCACCAGCAGAAAATGCGGGATTGCAAGCCGGAGATCGTTTTCTTGAAATAAATGGCGAAGTTGTAGATTATTGGTTAGAATTAACCCAGATAATACGTAATTCTGAGGGTATATTAGATATTGTAGTAGAACGAGCAGGGCAGAGATTAACTATGAGTATAGAGCCCTATGAAAATAGAACCATTGGAATAGCAGCTCCAAGCTTAGCTCAAGCCGGTGCTATATTCACTCGACTTAATTTTGTGGAGTCGATTCAAGAAGGGTGGGATCAAGTTGGTGAACAAACGATTGGTATAATAGGGGGTTTTTCTAGGATGTTTTCTGGAGACATTTCAGTCCGACAGAATCTTGGCGGTCCGATAGCAATTGCTAGTTTAACTAAACAAGCCACCGATCAAGCTGGTTGGATTGGTTTTTGGGAGATAACCGCTCTGCTTAGCATTACACTAGCCATTATGAATATACTTCCAATTCCTGCCTTAGACGGAGGACATTTGGTTTTTCTCATTTATGAGGGAATAACTAGGAGAGAGCCTACGGATAAAATAAAGATTGCGGCACAGAATATTGGTTTTTTGTTGTTGGTTAGTTTGATGGTCTTCGTCATCTTTAACGATGTTTTGAGACTTTTCTAATGAAAATAGCGCATGAAGGTATTCCTACCATTGCATTAGTAGGATTAGTTACGGTCGTTGCCTCAAGCCTGAGTTGGTATTTTTTACCCTTAATATCCAGTATCATTATAAGTACTATATTGTTTATAATTTGGTTTCTGAGTATTTATTTCTTTCGCGATCCGGAGCGTATATCACCACCTAATTTGTCAGATGACACAATATTATCACCAGCAGATGGAAAGGTTGTGGTAGTTAAAGAGTTAGAAAGTGTTGAATACTTAGAAAAAAAGGCTATTCAAATAAGTATTTTTCTGTCTCCCCTTAATGTTCATATTAATCGAATTCCTATAAGTGGAGTTTTAGAATATCTTGTCTATCAGACAGGAGAATACTTAATGGCTTGGGATGATCGCGCGACAATGAATAATGAGCAAGCAAAATTTGGATTAAGACACGCATCTGGACAAAAAGTTCTATTTCGACAAATAACCGGCTTTTTAGCCCGTCGGGTTGTTTACTACATTCGTGTGGGAGATTATTTAGAAAGAAATAAACGCTTTGGGCTTATGAAATTTGGAAGTAGAATGGATGTCGTACTTCCAAGATCTGCAAACGTACTTGTAAAGCAGGGGGATAAAGTAGTTGGTGGTGAATCGATTATTGCTAAATTAGCCATATAATGAAATATCCCATTCAACGTAGATATCAGAGTTTTAAACAGAAGAGGTTAGCAAAAAAGAAATCAAAACCTCCGGTAAATCACAAGATTGCGGTTCCAAGTTTTTTTACTTTAATGAATCTATTTTCTGGTTTTCTCTGCATTGTTGCAGTATCCGAGGGAGATTTGTTTCGTGGAGCATGGTTTATTGTGGCGGCGGGTTTTTTTGATGTAATGGATGGATATATTGCTAGATTAGCCAATGCGGATAGTGATTTTGGGATAGAATTGGATTCACTGAGTGACATTGTTTCATTCGGAGTTGCACCATCTTTCCTTATTTATACCTTTGCTTTATATGAATATCAATTTCTAGGTATGCTAATTAGTGCTGTCCCGGCTATGTGTGGAGCTGTCCGCCTAGCCCGATTTAATGTTAATAGCCGCCTTACACCCAATCAAAATCATTTTATTGGCTTACCCATACCATCATTTGCCATAATTTTAGCGGCTTTCTATTTGAGCTTCCATCAACAACTCGAGTTGTTTGATATTTTTCGTAACGGGGTTAGTAGTGTTTTAGGACCGTTAATTATTCTATTGTCAGTATTAATGTTAAGTACTTTACCCTTTGACAAAGTCCCTAAAATGGATCGTACTTCTTTTCAAAGAAATGGGTTCAAATCCTTTCTTTTCTTGGGTTATTTTGTGCTCATTTTATTTTTTAGAGAATTAGGACTCATGTCCGTTATATTGATCTATATATTAAAAGGAATTTTGGACGGGCTTAGAGTGTATTTCCGATCAGAGCAGCGAGTTATAGGCAGCTAACGTCATTGCACCGATGCTATCCCAGCTATAATGGGCAATAATATGTTTTCTCAGATAGATATTTTGAATACTGAGTTCTTCGTTTTCAGTTTGTAATAGTTTATTAATAGAGGTCATTAAGGATAAGCTATCCTGTGGATCAACATAGCTTGCCATCTTTTTAAAGTACTCTTTGGTTCCACCATTTTGGGTAATTACGATAGCACATCCTGCAAGTGCAGCTTCCATAGCGCTTATCCCAGGAGTTTCAAAAAGTGACGGTAATACAAATACTTTTGCTGCGGCATATGCAGAAGCTAATAGAGTCGAATGGTGCTCTTGGGATGGTAAATGAAGTACATTATTGCGTTTAATTAATTCTGTGCATTTTTGACTGTACTCATCGGTACCTAAGTCACCAATTATCACCAAGGGAGCATCTAAACTGGGTGCTATTTCTAGAAGTCTGATTACATTTTTTCGGGTTGATGATGCCTGTCCTACAAATAAAACAAAATCCTTTAGCCCATAAAGCTGCTCAAATTCACTACTTCCAGCCTTCAAAAATCGTATTTCTACTCCATTAGGTATCATATTCATATTACCTAGGGGTATATCAAACAACTTGTTGATTTGATTCAATTCTGCTCTAGTATTAGGTAGAATTACATCTGCCAGCTGGCATATTTGTTTTTTTATACCGTATTCAGAATTAATTCCGCTAAAAAACTTACCAACTATTGTTTCAATACGTAGTTTGAATTTGCTTAAACCAATTTTTTTGGGGGCAAAAAATATCGGTGATAAAACAATTGGAATCTTTTTTTGATTGCTTGAAAGAGACCGTGTTTTAAATTGGCGCAAAAATCCCCAATGTTCACTGCTCGCCACAAATACATGTAGAATATCTATAGCCGGTAAATCTTCACTACTGTGTACCCAGACAATTTCATGGCCTAAACGCTGCAGCGCTTCTGCGGTTTGGTTAATTTGAGTTCGAACCCCTCCATTAACCAGTGAAATACTCGTTGGCGCTAAAATACCAATGCGATATACCTGACTCATAAGCGGATTCTATTTCTATGCTGAATTATTGTTTCCTTCCAAATGAGACATTTTTTCGAATAGCGATCTTGCAGAAATTTCTCGTCTACCATGGTTTCGCACGGTATGTTTCGGAATGTTAGTGTATTTATTAGAAGTGTTTTTTGAGAATCCCAATCATTGGGTTCTATAATATCGAAGCCCCGACTATCTTGCTTCAATTCATACAATAGACTTGTCTGATCCTCTGCACGTAATTGTTTGCTTGCTTTGTGGTAGTAGATGTCGCATTGCTCCGTAGTACGTTGTGTCCAAAATATAGCCCAATCACTATAAGATAGCCATTGTAACCCGAGTTCTTGGGCATATTTAAAAATATACTCAATACTTGCTAAACCAGGCTGCAATGGATGATGATATAGCATCAATGGTTGTTGCAACCCGTACTGGGTATCCATGTAGCTTTTAAAGTAAGCAGTAAAATCAGATTCTGTAGCTTGATATCGGTGAAGACTCCCCGTGCAAATTGGATGAACAGGTATTTGCAAACGTTGATTCATTAGATCTTCACTGCTAGATATTGGAGCTTGTATCATATAGGGTAAACCATCATATCCATGCGTAAATTCTGAGCTATACATAAAGGGGTATGTATCTAATGCTTTCGATAGCTGTTTGCTCCAAATGCCATAGGGAGCAGCATAGCCTTTAGGCGTAATTCCAGCTTGTCTCATCGCCTGATACCCATTCTCAACATCTTGATAGAGTGGATACGAAGAGGCGATATACGCATGCTCGTAGCCATGTAGGGCATGTTCGTGATTCGGCCATTGAGCAAACCAATCGAGCCAATCTTCATGAGCTTTTACATGAAGAAAGGTGGTCAGAATAGCAGAATATGAATCTGCTAGTTCATATAAAGTTCGTAAGGATTCCTTTGTACTAAAATCGCTGTCAATGCGGAGGGTGATTATTGGTTTTGATGTTGGGAATCGCCACTTACTTAGATAGGGTAAATCAACGGAATAAAATAACTGTTCGATAGCATAGCGAATGAGATGTTGTAGATGACCAACATGCATGCGTGAAACCAATTCATTGGGCCTATGACCTGTTGGGCTTGGAAACACTTTGCGAGTATATGAAAACTGAGACAAGGCCTCAATAGGAATGCCCAAATAGATGGACTGCTCAAATACTTGTTTATTCTTTTTATCTACAAAGCATATTCCATGTATATCTTGTTTACCATCATAAAAAGTTACTTTTGCATAGCAATCAATCATGCATAGATGACTGAGTGGTCCCTCAAATAAATCAGGGCTATGCACACTACGACAATAACGTTTTTGTACGGATATGTTAGCGGGCTGTGAACCAGATTCTAAGGTAAAAAGTACAGCTAACTTATCACTGCTGTGCAGTTGAGTTTCAAGCCAATCTTTCTCATGACGACTTAGAGGTCGATGCACAATAAATACGGAATAGGAATATTGGGATGCTTCATCAACCCTAAGCTCCCTATAATTGACCCCAATACTATCCAGTAAGGAAGCTAAGGCAGAACTTAGTCCGAAAACACCTACACCTAAGTTATGTATTCTATCCTTATCCATAGCGTTTATGTCTTAGTTTTATGCATCATTAATTCTAGAATGGTGTTCCAATCCGATCTTTTTATTGTTTTTGTCAGCACTAGTGGAATGAATGCCAATACCATTGTAAGTGAGATCTTAAACCAATGAGGTAATGAGCTTAGGAAATCATTTGGCGGATAATTAAAGAAACTCAATAACACAGAGTTCCCCATTAACCAGAGATAGCATAGAAATCCGATAGCTAAGGCCAGGAACATGGGATAAAAGCAAAACTTGACCATCGGTAAGGTATACTTATTGAAATAATAGTATGCTAGGTACATCATAATACCTTCACTAAGTACAATGAGTAAGGGGGCATAAGGGGCATTATTTAATAATACATAACTTCCTGAAATAATGAGTATTGCGCTAAATAGACCACCCAATAGGTTGGCTTTTAAATAGTATGTACTTTGCTGTGCGGCAATTAAGGAGGTCGCAAATACACTATTTTGAAATGTTAAGAACAACACAGGAGAGAGTAATTGAAGCATGGATATACTTTCTGTGTATAGATCCCCATAGATCAGGGGAATAATGATAGGTGCTAAAAATAGTACCGCAAAACTCCCTAATAACCCTAGTAGGGTATGGTAGCGATAAGCCTGCTCTAGCCTAGTGCCTATAATATTAGCCGAGATCTCTTTATCCCAACCATTTGCCAGATTTGGGAGTAATAATTGCACAAATATACGATCTAATACCATGTATAACATGATTATGCGTAGGGCAGCTCCGTACCATCCCACAAATGCATCGCTATAGAACAATGCAAATATAAGTGGAGGGAAGAGAAGAATAATTTGACTCCCCACCCAACCAATTCCTAGTTGTAAGGATTCTTTTAGAATAGAATATAATCTTTCTATTAGATTTAGGGTCAGGGCGGAGGGTGAAATCACTAAATACCGTTTGTACATACTAACGGTCCATAGTAGAAAGGAGGCTAGCCCGACCGAAAGTCCATAATACACAGGTAATTTTTCAAGATCATCTGCGCGTTGAATGCCATATAATATTAGGGCAAAAAATACGGTCGCCTGAACCGCTTTAATACTTTGTAAGATCAGAAATTCCTGCTTCCCCGAAAATATCCACTCAGTATGCAAGGCGTATGGTATTAAACTAAAAAGTAAAAGCCATACCAGAGTATTAATTTCTTCCGAATAGGGTAAAAATGGTGCGAATAGAAATAAGATGATCATCGCACATATAGCCCATATAAGCTTGCCTAAAAATAGTTCAGCGGTACTATACAAGCGCCTTTGGCCTTCTGTTGCTATTTCTCTGGTACCTAACTGCATTATGCCTAGATCAGAAAACCACAATAAATAACTAAAAATCGCCAAAGCCGTTGTCCAGATCCCATAACTTTCCGGCCCTAGAGCACGTGCAAGCAACATACTGCTTACAAAGCCTAAGCCCCTAGTTACTAGGTCACCAAAGGCTAAACTCGCTACTTTCTGGCTAATGCTACTCATGTCCCGGCTTAGAGTGACGATTCCATATTTGATTTATTATCTGATGAAGTTCCGCTTCATCATTAAATAGTTGCACATCTGAATTATCTCTTTGGCTTGAAAATATACCAATATTAGGTGCAATCACCTTTCTATGGTAGGATAATGCCATCATTAGCCCCCCCGAAGTATGTATACTTTTATAATTAAAGAGGCAGTAGTCCGATGCGGACAGTAGGTATGGGTATTCATCCTCTGGAAAAAAATAAGGGAGATAACTAAAATATTCTGGAGAAGCTGAGATGGTGGTTTTGATACGCTTATGATACCCTAATTGTCCTTTTTTTACAGGCCCGGCTATTATAATATGAATAATATCACCACAGTTCTTTCTTTTTAAATACCCTATCATCCCCTCAATAAATTCCAATATACCTTTATAGGCACTTATGTTGCCGAATAACAGAATAGTGGTGGCATTTACTGGTACGTTGGCAGAGTAGCGTTCATTTAGTTTGCTAATAGAGAGTGTGCGGTCTTTAAGCTCTGCTGGAAAGTTGGGATGAGGAACTATGCACCATTTTTTACTATGCATAGGGATATTTAAATAGTGTGATGTTTCGCTTAGTAAAGTTTCATCGTGTATATGTAGTCTATGGGTCCGTTGAGCCATTTTTCTATGAAGCCATTGATGAAAGCTCAGCCACTTACGATCGTGAGGTTCCAGGTTATGAACCGTCCAAATAATAGGGGTTTTGAACAAATTAAAGATACTAAACCACAATAGTTTATATGGAAAAGCTAATAATGATTTTAGATCTTGAAATTCGAGCCAATGATAATGTAAGGCAATTTTTTTTCGGTAACGGATAGCATAAAAGGGCAGCAAAATATGCCGTATTGCATTTATACTTTTGATGACATATTGGGACGAATCCTTCTCCATAAGATCCTCATATAAGAGATAGAGATAGTCGGTCTTGGAAAATTTTTTTCTTATTGGTGGAAACACAAGTACCACTGATTCATGATCCAATATCTCCTCATAGCACTGGGTGATATTGATATAATGCGCATAAGTGGTGCTAGGATTCATAAATTAAACTGCTGATGATACCAAGTCCTCAACTAAAATAGATATTGTAATCCGACCGAGTGTACTGTGCCAAAACCAGTCTCAAAAGGAATAATTGCATAGTTGAATCGAATATCTGAGAGTATATAGCCTACCCCAAATGAATGGGGTCGCGCGGTATTACCTGTGCGAAACCCCGTGATGAGTTGTAAGGTTTCTGCTACTAGTACTTCAACACCTACTCTCGAATAAGCTTCGGTATTTATGAAGGTATTTTGTGATAAATTGGATTCATTATTAAGTGGATAGACGTAGTCCAAATGGGTTCTCACAAACACTGGAAGCTCCGGATTTTTACTTCCATTCCATTCTAATAAACCAATGGATAATCCGCTAATCCAAGCCTTTGGTAGAGGAGTTTCCTCCACGTCTAAACGTTGCATTTCACCTAAACTACGTACAGCAGTACCAATATGAATGCGATCTTTGGCGAAAGAACGTGATAAACCTACATTGAATGCGTAGCCATTAGAGCGATAGGGATATATTTCTTCGCTTAGGTAATGCACACTAGCGCCTACATTAAACCATCTAAACGACTGTGCATAGGCGGTAGAAATACTAAGGTATTGAACGGAAAATAGCCCATTAGACGGACCTGGCTCATCTCTTTGCTCTAAATCTTGTAGTCCAGAGCTGTAAAAACTTATGGAAAAGGCTCGTTGCTCTAGTTTTTTATGATAAGAGCCAAAGATATTTTTTGTATCAGCAATCCAATTGGTGTACCCAATCTCAACCGAAGACCGCTTCGAGTTTACCAATAGTGAGGGATTGGCAAAAGAATTTCCTCCTCCTTGGCCCCAAGCGCTTCCTGCCCCAGAGAGAGAAAGGGCAAAAGGATTTGGGGCAATGTCGAGTAAGGCAATACCTGAGCGCTGGGCATCTGCACTGGTAAAGCCCACGCTAAGTATGAATAAACAAACCAAAAATCGATGAGTTCGGCTAACCAGATGTAAGCAGCCGTGTATACGTTGTAAATAGATGGCTTTAATCATAGTTAGAATATCATAAAATATATCGAAGGGTAAAAACATGCATGGATTGAAGGGTATGACGGTTAGTTGAAAAACCATAATCCACCTTCAAAGCGGGTTGAAATGGCAGGGCAAGGCTAAATCCCGCACTCAATTTATTTGCATTTTGCTCCGCTAAATATCGATTCCAGCCCATATGTAAACGAAATAGTGGGTGTAGTGATCGAGAGGCGGCTAAGCGTAGAAAACTAGCTCGTGTAAAGCGCGTTTCTAACTCTTCAATGTATGAAACAGGTGTACCATCTGATATAAAGAGCTCCCTTGTGGTAACCTCTGTGCTAAATCGCTTTATCTCAAACTCAGCGAATATCTGCGTACCTATCACACGAGTAGCTAAACTTGTTTTGAGCCTTAGGGGCATTGCTTCGATTCGGTTTCTTGATTGTGGTTGATTGTATAACTCACCTGAGTTCCATGTGTGCTCAGCTAAAAGATCTTGCATTACAAATGCCCAATGGGTATTAGGGTTAAGTTTTATCTGTATGCCAAGATCCATCCCCACGCTTGTAGATGGTTTCATATCACTGTGATAATCGGCTCTATCTATCTTAAAACCAATTCCTGCTTGGATATTTTCACTGAGCCGAATGCCGAAAGCTGATTGAAGTTGAATTTCTGAGGTAGATACCATACCTAAGGGATAACCACTTAAACTTCGGGTATCGATGTCTTGAACTCCAGCCCGAATTAACCCAATAAATAAACCGGCTTTGGGTGGTAGAGTAACACGTGCGCCAACACTCTGATAATGCCGGTCTAAACCTAATTGAAAAACACTAAGATTTAGATGGGTTTGAGCGGTATAGTTTGCTGCTAGGGCAGGATTATAATAAGGTTGTACTTCCAGTGAGGTACTATCTACCCGTTCTTCTCGGCTAAACCCAGCACTCACCGCATCACCAAGAGCTACACTCTGCGCATCAAACCCTAATTGTAGCGTAGATCCAGCATATCCACCAAATTGAGCATTGATTAGAGCATAGGGCATCCCGCCAACCGATAAGGCTGTGATCAAAGTAAGGACTATACGAGATAAAATAGGCATTAATCGATAACTAATATTTTTCCATTGAATTTTGATTCGCCTTGAGTTATTTCATAGAAATAAACCCCATTACTTACTTTTGAACCCATATCATTAAAGCCTGTCCAGATAATCTCATATATTCCAGGGACAACTTGCTGCTGCTGTTCGTGGACTAAATTCATGCCAAAATCAACAATCCGTAAGGTTGCCGCACTGGTAGATCTACTCTCAAATCGTATTCTAACTTCCCCGTGTAGATTGGGTGAAAACGGATTAGGATAGGCATAGGTTGACACAGTTTCAGCTTCCGGGTTAAATTGGTTGCCTCCATCTAAGGGGAAATTTACCCGTTCGATATTCCAGCCGTTATCTGGATCACTGGTCCATAATAATCCATCTGAAGTTCCAATGAATAAATAGTCCATGGTACTGCTAATACTTTGATATGAGGTCTTGGGCTTCAAACGATTATTTATTGACATAGGTACAGAAATCATTTCCCAGCTTGTTCCCTCATCTTTGGATCGGAATAAACCATATTCACCCGCAGCCCACACATCACCCTGGAAGAAACCAATAGAGAGTATTTTTTGACCTTGTAGGCGTTGTTCAAAACTTGAACCGCCATCGTCTGTAAAGGCTATACCATATTGATCTAATCCCTGTAGATTAGACGTACTATTTTCCGCAATCCAGTTGGTAAGCCAAATACGATCTCTATTTGGATCCTCTGCGATTTCTATAACCCATCGTGCCAACAGACCATTAGGATCATAATTAAAACCCACATTATCCCACTGGATTGAGTCAATAGGTGCGTATAGTGCATTATCAGATACATTGATACCACCAGCGCTTCCATACCAAACACGATTATTGCGATCAATATGTACTGCAAATCCCTTAAGGTTGTCATCACTAACAGCCGTATATAATTCTTCATATTGGGAACAAGTACCTGCTGACCCACCTGCGCAATTACGCCAGACATAGCGACTCCCGTCTGCCCGCATGGATGTAACTCCAAAGGGAGGGAGTGCAATTCGTTCCCATTGGCTTCCTAGATTTGTGCTACGAAGTAATCCAGAGGCCCAATTTGCTGAAAATATCACTGTGTCTTTAATTGCTACACTGTATGGAGGGGATTGTTCTGGAACAATAATTCGTGCTCGATCATACTCAATACCCCCATAAATAAAGGTGGTATCTTTATCTATGTAACGGTCTAAAGGAAAGGGTGAAAAAGACCAGCTTTGTCCATTATTTGAACTGATATAATACCCATATCCAGCAGGAACCGTACCAACCGGAGTCGATGAACTAAATCCTAATCCTGCGACAATAGTGTTACCTTGAGTAGCGATGGAGAATACGCGACCTTTACCACTAGTTAAACTGTCTACACCATCAGGGATAGCCCAGGTTGCGTCGGGACGATCAATGGGAGCATAATTTAAAAGAGGGGAGACCCAAATAAATCCATTACTTGTTTCAACGGATGAAATACCATTCTGCCGAAATCTTTCAAAATCAGAAGTCATTGGTCCTAACCATTGAGATTGAACTCCGTTTGGAAACGATAGTATCACTATTAATACCGAAATATATAGGTATTTAGGCATACTACGGGTTAATGATATTAAAAGTAGATTTCAGGGTATCACTAAATAGTCCCGCTTTATCCTTTGCATAGTAAAGTACGGTTCTGTTTTGTGGTGTGTTTGAATTGTTAACAGAAAATGTGATGGTATATACCGAATCACCCGCTACCTCGTCCAAACCTGTTCCTGAATCGGTTAGAACATTCGGTGTAGGAGTGAGTATGCTGCCATCTTCATTTTCAAAGGCGATGAAAACTCTATCGAGTGTTTCTTGTCCATCTGGGTCGGTCACCTTAGCTTGGAATGGAATATTCAGCGTAGTAGAACCTGTAGGAATTTCAACAGAATTAGGATTCTCCACCCAAATGATTTTGGGTGGAGAGCTAGCAATACCCTCTATTGACAATATGACTTGATGTTGTATCCTATATCCATATCTGTCCAATGCATATAATTCAAGGAGTAATTGCTCATATGAAGTCGTAGTTGTTTCCCAACTAAAATTGCCTTGAATTTCAATGGGTAAGGTGTCAATTACAATTTTTTCCAAACTTTCCTGTAATAAAATCTCACTAGTTCTTGGATTTCTGACTATGTAACCAAGATGCTCTAAAAACTCAGAATTATGTAGTAGGGCAAAAAATGCATAGTGTAGCGTAGTATCCTTAAATC
>CETK01107647.1_pt1 | contig 14877 bp, 7 predicted proteins | sample 361431 | NCBI WGS metagenome assembly CETK01 (sample SAMEA2622452, study PRJEB7988) | marine metagenome | biome: marine biome (ENVO:00000447); feature: surface water layer (ENVO:00002042); material: "saline water (ENVO:00002010), including plankton (ENVO:xxxxxxxx)" | depth 5 m | reverse complement strand
AACTCGGGACTTGCGTTAGGACAACCGCCTATTGTGCCTGTTGCGTTGAGTGTAAATAGTTTTTGTTCGCAATCACGGCAGAAAGTACCTTGTTTTGTGTTACCTGACTTAAATTTTGAGTAAATAGTTTCTAAAAATTCATTTTCAAACCAATCTCTTGCATTATATTGCTCTGATTGTTCGTGCATTTTCAAAAACCACTTGTCTTGTTCAATATTTGTTGGGAAAATTTCAGGATGTAAGTTAGCATTGCCGTTTCCAGTCAATCTTTCTAGTGCCATTTCAGAAACACCCAAGTCTTTTACCCATTGTAGTAGTTGTATGGGTTCAATATTGACCGTATCTTTGGTTACTGATATAAAAAGTTTGATTGTTATGCCTTCAGACAATAAAGTTTCAACATTTTTACGCCATAAGTTAGATTGTTTCTCATTTGCGAAACGAATATTAGGATCCCAACTAGTTCCACATCTATTTCCTAGTGGACCTTTCATAAAATCTATATGTTCTTGTTTTAATTTGAATACGAGATTAGAAGTAACCCCATAAGATTGATGTTCCCATAGACCTTTTGTTCTATCGTACACATATTGCATTTCAGATACAGGAACTAAAAAAGGTTCGCCGCCGTGAAACTCTAAATGTGCGATATCGTGTTTATGATAATTGAATTTTCTGAAATTGTGAAACCAATTTATGATTTTATTTGTATCCCAATATACTTTAGGACCGTTCTTACCTGAAGTGAAACAATGTTTACAATTTAGATTGCAGGTTTCGGTTGTTTTAAGATAAAACATCCAATTCATTAGACAACTCCGATACTTAACCCCCAAGTATCTGCTTCGTTATCTACATAATGATATTGACCTTCCTTGATATACACACCTTCATCAGCGTATGCTATCTTATTCTCTCCTTCAACATTTACTTTCTTCTTGCCTTTAACAACATACAAGTAAACATCTAGGTCGTCTTTATGTGATTTAAAACTAACACCTGGTTTTTGATTTACAAATAAATGTATATTACTTCTTTTCTTTCCAGTAATATTATGTACAACTTCGTCAACACACTCCGTTATCCATTTAGTTTCTTCTAAACCTTCCACCTTAATGGTTTTAAATCTCTCATACTCTCTCAACCATTCACCATAGGTCATATGTTCTTTGACCTCTCTATCTCTACCTTCTTCGTCAATGTAGAAAATCTGTCTTGCGTTATATCTATCGTGGGATTGAATTTCCTCTTTCAATCGGGAAACCCATAATTGCGTTTGTTCATCTGCCATAATATAATCTCCTATCTACCAACTAAGCACTCAACAAGTCTTTCCTCTTCTCTATCATCATTGATAAGAACTTTACCGACTAAAGCACCTACTCTAGGTTCTGCTTCTCTTCTACCACAACCTGGTTTAGCGCAACTTACAATTAAGTCACCTTTTCTAACTGGACCACATACTCTTACTGGCACTCTTCCTGTTAATGCAATATTAACACTTGTACCTTCTAAATTATGGTTCATTAAATAAGCAGGCATATCTGATACGACACCTGCAACTTTTTGACAATGGTCTTCAACACATTGAGTTGTTTCAGCGTGTCCGCCTATACACATAATAGTACCTTCTTCGTACTCTTTATCTGAACTATATTTTTCTGCCAAGTCAGCGTATTGTGCTTGTGTAGCAGTTGTAGTTAATACATTTGAAGCAGGGTTATAAAATAAACCTGTATCTGTTTTTAGTCCTTGATTACCTGTAGGACTATCTGAAAAAGTTATATACTTCGTTGCGTTAGATGAGTTATCAGAAGTTAAAGCAACTTGATTAGCAACATCAGCAGTACCTGTGATAGTGTTTGCAACTAAAGTATCAACCGTTAAAGTTGATGAAGCAACATTTAATTTATCTATGGTTACTGAACTATTTGCAATTTGTGAAGTACCTACGGCATTGTTTGCTAACATTGTAGAAGTTACCGTACCTGTATCTCCAGTTGTGATTAATGAACCTGTAATATCAGGTATTGTAATTACTCTATCAGCAGTAGGATTAGAAACTTGTAATCTAGTTTCATTGTCGTCAGCAGTAGAACCTTCAAATAACATTGAAGAACCATTAATAGTTAATCCTGCACCGACTAGTGTACCACCTGAAGTAATACCACCTGTTGTATTTAATTGTTCATTACCAAAGTCAATTGTTCCACTTGCAGAAATAATTGAACCACTTGAAATCGTTATGTTTGATATCTCGGCAGATTGACCTACATCTATTGTAGATATACCAGATAAGTTTGTATTTAAAGAAATGTTTAATGTATCTGGTGCTGATACCGTTGCAGTTAAACCAGTACCTGTTGAAACTAACATTGTGTTACCAGAAGCAACCGCCTGTGTGTTTGAGCCATCTGATAATATGAAACCAGCAGCCGCAATTGCGATTGAGTTAATTTCGTTTACAGCACCGATAACGGTAGTTGCAGATAAAGTTGGTGATAAGTTTGCAATATCACCAAAGTCATTAGCCGCAAGAGCATTAAATTCTACTCTTAACTTATCTAAACTATCTGTTTCTGATACTTGTCTTACTGCCATTATTTGTTTCCTTTATCGCATAATGTTTTTAATATATCTTTTATCTCAAACAATTCTGCCTTTAAATTATTTATCTCTCTACACATATCCTTCATTGCGTTAGTTGAGTTTTCTCTATTCTTTACTCTTTGCATATACATTTGATATTCAGTTTGATTATTGTTAACGATAGCACCACTTCTGTTATCTCTAACTAAAAAATCATTATGTTGTACTTTAATAAATCTACTCATAATACTATATCGCCAATGCAATACCTCTCATATCTCGTAAGATTGGTGGATAAGAAGAGTTTGTTCCTTTCAACACAATCTTAATTTGAAATGCAGAAAAAGCATTTAATCCTGCAACACTATATTTGTATTCTCTAAAGTCTTCGTCTGTTTCAGAAGCAGGTACCGTTGCGTCAGGTCTACCATCTGTATTGAACGGCACAAAATCTAATTCGTGTATATCTCTAACTTCGTCAGCGCTTGTTGTTCTAAAATAAACTTCTACTTCACTTGAACTTCTAACTACCTGTGTCAATCTAATATCTAACGCTGTTGAGTTGTTTGTCAATACAACAGGTTTAGTAATATAGTTTGAAGCAGTTGAGTTATCAGCAGGTGCTGTATCAGCAACAAAGTCTGGTGTGTTACCACTATCAGGACTATTCAATCTGTTTGCGATACAGAATACACTATTTCTTGCTAAGTCAATAACAGGAGATAGTTTTGTATTTGTACTTGATAATTCAAATATCGTAAAGAAAGACTTTTGACCATTCATACGAGTTGTTTCATTAGGTTGAGACATAACTGCCTGTGGCGCTGTAAAGTAAATATCATCTTGTAATGATACAGGTATTTTATTTGAATTAGTTGTTAATGAATATGGTGTTTGCGTTCCGTGAACTGACTTACTTGTTGTCGTTCTTACAAACGCATTTATATTACAACCAGGAACAGCAAGAGTTTGAATACCTGCAATGTTCAATACATCTATTTGTCTGTTTTGAGTTGAAGTAATTGCAGTACCTCCTATATCACCAGTCGTGTTTGCATTAGTTGAACTAGGTGAAGTAATATCAAAACTATCTAGTGTAATATTTGAAATTTGCGTATATGTTCCATTAATATCTGTATGTGCAAGACCATTATGAGTACCATTAGGAACTCCTGCAATCGTAACCACAGAATTTGTATCGTGTAAATTGTGATTAGGATGGAATACTCTAATTACTTTAGAGTTGTTAGTTGTTCTCAATGGGTTTTGTTTTAATGTTCTTGCTGGTAATTCTTTGTTTGCTAAATGAACGGTACCAGTAACCGCTTCAAACTCAGCTCTCTTAATTGTAAATTTAATATCTTCGTTTTGTTCAGTAGTCCAAGTAGAACCGTTTTGAGATTTAAACATAACACCAGCATATGGTTGTTGTGATATTGTTCTATTAGAACCTATGTTTGTTTCTCCTAATCTACCTACATAACAATTGTATTCGTTTGAGTTTGATAGAATTACAAAACAATATTCTGTTTTATCTTGTATGTACACAGGCGCAGGAAAAGTAAATGTAGTTTTTACTGAAGCGTCTGAACTTGTATTTACTGAACTAGGGTTTAATGATACTTCACCGAAAGGTAAGATTTTACTTCCAGGATAACCATTAACCGTATTTCTTAATTGAACCGTTATAGGTATGTTTGCGTCTTTTGTTGAGAAGTACAAATCAATAGAAGTTAAGAATACACCACCTTCGTCATCAACCATTATAGTTTGTGCTAATGGGTCTGCCCAACCCACAACTCTACTACCTGCTCTTGTTGAAGTTTCAAGTGTTTGTCTTGTTTCTGTAACCGTGTTTTGTACACCTCTAAATTCTCTAGTTGAAACGATTGTATCTCTAACCGTGTTTAATAATCCTCTTGCAACATATTCAGCGTTTGCAGCTGTTTCAACAGCGGCAGCGTCTTGCGAGTTAGTTGAAGATGAAGTTAATCTAAATGTTCTCTCACCTGTTCTCCATCTAGGATTACTATTTACTTTCGGGTCAGGTATTGCAAAAGTACCAGATACGGCACCGTTTGCGTCTGTAACCAAATTACCACCAAGAGAACCACCACTTGGCGTTATGTATGCAGTAATATCAACATTGTCAAAGAATGGATAAACTCTTGTATTAGGTTTTAATCTTGTTGCAACAAAGTCAACATTTCTACTTCTGATAAATGGAACAAAGGCAGTATCAACTACTCTATCTCCCATACTTGTTCTAATAGTTTGAGGTACGGCAGTTGTTGTAATTCCTGTTCTACTTTGGTTAACTTGGTTGATAGAAGTAATAGTCGTTCTTTGCATAATTGCACGACCTCTCATAAATCTACCACCTGTAGCAGTAACCGCTGAAGTTAACGGAGCACCTGTCCAGTTTGTTTGCCAATCATTCCATACGGTACCTAGTGCAATCTCATTTTGATTAGGTACTCTACCTTCTCTTAATAATTGGTCCCAAGCACCTGTATCAGAATTTACAACTAAATCTGGTGCTCTTTCTGTTTCTCTCCACTCATCACTTGAAGGAGTTAATTCTATTGTACCTACCCAACTGAATATAGCAAATGGGTTTACATTGATTGCTTTTGAAGCAAAAGGTTGATTAATTAAATCAACATTAGTGTAAGGTAAAGTTAATACTTCACCTGTTCTTTGATAGTTTGCAGCTGTTCTATCAGCGGCAAGAAGTGTTGTACCATCTTCGTCTATCTCTTCTAATTCAACAGCGTCTTGTTTAAATAGAGGTCTCATTATTTTCTTTCTATAATCAATAGAACATCTATGAGAACCATTTGTAACCTCACCGATACCGTGACCGTCAAAGTTATCTACAATAAATCCGTTTTTAAATCTGTCAAAACCATTACTATCTTGTATCTGTAATGCTTGAGCAGCAGTTTCTAATAATGATAATTGAGTATAGTATTCTACTCTATCAATCTTTTTGTTAATCTCTCCGATATCTCTCATTGTATATCTTCTATTATCAACCGTTTCAAAATTTACATCTTCAGGATTTAGAACATATGCAGGAAAATTAATTGTGTATAAGTGCATTGCATTTTCTAATTGACCAGGTTCTTGTGGTCTTGTATCTGGCGCACCTTGTAGTGTTTTAAATTCACCTTCTTTTGTAATGTAAAGTTTGTCTATTCTACCTAGATAATATTCGTGGTCTGTAAGTACATTTGTACCAAACTTGACAACATCAACAGCAGAAGCACCAGTACCATCATAACTTCTGTTTTGTTGACCAGCGTTAATCGTACTTGCGTCATCTACTCTAGGTCTAAAGTCTAAAGTATCTCTTAACTCAAAAGTATCTCCTGAAGTATCAGAAGTATAAGTTGGAATATCTTCGTAATTGATTGAGACATAACTATCTACACTAAAGAAGTCACCATTACCGTGTGTGAAATAATTAAATGTAATTAGTAATTGTCCTGTAGGTGCTAACTCACCTTGTTTTCTTACAAGTCTACCTATGTCATAGAAGTTATCTCTTTGACCTGTATCTAAATTAAATCTTTCTGTAATGTCTGTATCACCAGAAGTAGGTGCTGTACTGAAATCAGCAGACATCTTAACTGAAACTAATTGGTATACATCTGCTTTACCTAAACCAATAACTTTACTCTCGGCGTCTGATTGTGTAGCAATAGTAACCGTTTCGTTAGATTGTAATGTTTTTGATTTTTCGTTTTGTGCAGATTTAGTTAAAGTTGCAATAATCTTTACTTCGTGTCCTTGATGATTAGCACCAAAGTCTAAAGTTAGTGAACGACCTACTGGCGAACCACCTAGAGTGAAACAAGCGTCACCTTCGTGTTGATTACCTGTCGTTGATAATTTATTACCAACGGCACCTGAACTAGAAGCACCACCTGCTGTCATAATAGTTACCGAGTAATCTCTTTCTGATTGTGCAACAAAAGTCTCACCTGTGTTTGCAGTAATTGTAATGTCTCCAGTTGAAGATAGAGTACCAACAAAAGTTTTTCTAACCGTATAAGAAGTATCACTTATACCAGAGTTTGCATTTGTCTTTAATGTTTTAATTGTATCATAAGGCAAACTGAATATAGAAATATTTTTGTTTGGCTCTTGTAGTTTTGCTCTTCTTCTGATTATGATTGAGTTTGAAACAGCAGTTGCACCGATAGCACTATCAAGTGTTATTGATGAACTTGTATGTATTTGAAGAACCGTTTTAGTGATAATTGTACCACCTGTATCAGCAAATTCAACACTATCACCAATTTTTAATTCTTCATTGAATTTAGTATTGAAACCGACAACTAATGCTGAACCACCTGATATTGAAATATTACCAGAGAGTTGTACATTTTCACCGAAAGAACTTGTTAAATCTGTTTGGGCAGTATAAGTAGGTGAACCTGCCATTGTAATTTCTTTAGTATCATTGATTGAGTGAGAAGTAAATCCTTTATTACCAAATACATTTGCTTTAATAGTTGCAGTATTTGATGAACTAGAACCTGTGATTGTTTCTCCTGCTTGAAACTCTCCGTTAACAGAAGATACTACGACTTTACCCATAGATAAAGCACCACCAGAACCAGCACCTGTGTGTGCAGAACCATCAACTTCTGTTCCGTCAGCATTTACTAATATGAAATCTCTTTTTGCAGTACCACTAGTATCTGCTTTTACATAGAATACATTATCATTTAATTCTGTTTGAGTTGCGACACCTGTTATCTTAATTGCGTCACCATCTTTTATATCTGTATCAGCAGCAGTTGTGATAACAACAGGATTTGCAGCTGTAGATGAAGTGATTGCATAAGAAGATGTTGATGATGAAATACTTTCTACGATACCAGTTGCACCTGAAGTTGAACCTGTAATTGTCTCACCTGTCGTAAATGATACAGCGTCTGTAATACCGATATGACTAAACATTTCAACATCAAATAAAAAGTGTTTCATTACCTGACTAGCACTAGGCGCTATGTGACCAGCACTTGTAATTGGTATACCGATTGTATTGTTAAATTCAAAACCTTTTGTTTTTGCTCTACCTATTTCGTAAATGCAGTTTTGAACATTTGCATTTATATTTCCTGGAACATATGAAGGACTTGCAATTCTTAATTCTACTTTTTTAAATGTTTCTACTTTACCGGTTACAAAGTTTACATCTGGCGAACCGTAAACATTTGATACATTGACAAAGTTACCTACATCAAATAAAGTATTGAAACCGTTTTCTGTTCCAAATGTTCTAGGTTTATCAACAGCAACAAATTCTGTTCCTATCTTATCTACTTCATAACCTCTAACATATGCTTTACCAGGAGATAGTCCTAATGCAAGTTTACTTTCTAAACCACCTTCGGCAGCAGTAAAGATACCTCTATTATCTCCGTTAATTAAATGTTCTCTAACATCTAAATCAAATTGTCTGATTGCATAGTTACCACTTTCGTCAAAGGTTCTACGAGCAAGTGTATCTTCTAATATTGCGTATTCAGTTGTTCTAACTCTACTTTGTAGATTACCTTTACTCAATCTTAATAATTCAATAAAGTTATCATCTTCAACTGAAGTCAAAGCAAGTTTAGTTAAAGTTAAATCTATTTTAAATCTATGAGCACCAGGAGCATTTGCGTTTGATGAACCAGCCGCATTGTCAACTAGCGATGGGTCTTGGTTAGGGGTTACAAAACTTTCAGTAACCAATAAACCTACTCTATAAGAAGGTGTGTTTTCGTACTTATCTAATACGATTGATTGTTCAGCAACATTAACAGCGAAACCATTTATGTAATATGTACCAGCAACGATACTTGCAGCCGAACCTGTAAATGAGTTTTCACAAACAGCAGTTATAATTCCTAAAGTTGGGTGTGTTGCAGCTAAAGTTTCAGTAGCAACAAAGTCAGTTGTTGCGTTACCTACACCAGTCTTTGTATACTTAACATATAAAGTATTTGGGTCAGTTGAAGTTGCGACATCTACTTTAATTACTTTTGCGACAACCTGTGAAGTTTGTCCTGTTAACTCTAATCCTATGAAATCTGATAAGTTAGTTGTGCCGGCAAAAGAAGTTAACTTAATTGAGTAGTATCTCAAATCATAAGTTACCTCACCAGGTATCATTTGAGCACCATCTTCAAATATATGGTTACCCATTTTCTCTACTTGGTTTTGTAGAATAGATTGTGATTGTGTTAATTCTCTCGCTTGAACAGCAAATGCTGGTCTAAAAAGTATTCTATGAAACTTCTTACTTTCTGAAAAATCATCAAAGTAAGGCGAGAGGTTAAAGTCAGTTTTTGCTGGCATTTATTTTCCTCTTAAAATTCAATAATCAATTTAACATTTTCAGTCTGGTCAGCACTTCTTGCGACAGGCGCTCTGTTTTCAATGTACATTACATCTCCACTATCTTCGTCTATCTCTGGTAGTGAGTGACCACTAATTAATGAAACATTACCTATTGTTTCGGTTACTCCTGTTGGTGTTCCTGTTGCAGAAGAAGTAGCACCTGTTATTACATCTGTGCCACTAAACAATATTCTGTTTCCGTTTGCGTCAACACCTTCATCACTATATCTCGTTTGCGTGTAAAATAAAATTTTATTAGCACTATCAAATTGTACTACTTTACCTACAGCACCTGTATTTGTTTGTGTAATCTTTTCGTCTACTTGGAATGAACCAGGTGTACCTGAAAATCTAACTGCTCTTGTTGCTCTTAATGTTGTAACCGTAGCAGCAGAACCACTTGATTTCGGGTCTCTAATTAATGCAACTCTTCTAAAGTCGTTTGCAGTTGTAAAGTCACCAGAGTTTGCAGTTTCAGCACCTTCAAAAGAAGTATTAAGAATTACAAAGAAAGCACCTAATTCTTCAAATGGGTCAAAACCGTGACCACCTTTTGGTTCAATTATACAATCTAATTCAGCACCTGTTAGTGAACCACCACCAGCAGTATTAATATCTGATACTCTAATATTTGCATAAGAATATCCTGAACCTTTATTTGTAACCGATACAGCAGTTACCGAACCACTTGTAATAGTGATTGATACTTCACCACCAGAACCATCACCTCTCATAGGAATGTTTGTGTATGTTCCAGCAGTACCACCTGTACCAGCAGTTTTAATTTTTACTATGTTTACAGCACCATCAACAGCACCATTGGTTACATTTGAGTTTGATGAAACTCCCATAAAGTCAGTTGATAAAAAGTTTGCTTGTGCAGACGCAGATAGAGTGAACATATACTTCCATTTGTAATCATCTGAAGTTTGTAAGATAAGTGTTGCGTTCTCACCAGTAGGTTCTACCGTTGAAGGACTATCGTTATTATTATCTAAACATTTGTATACTTGAAAGTTGCTGTTCATTACATAGAAGTTTGCGTCAAATAGATTAGTAGCGCCAGAATTAGCAGATTGGATAGAGGTACCACCTGTAATTCTATTACCATAATCGTGTCTGTAATAGTCATATGTTGTTCCACTAGTCCAGTTAATTCTAGGAGCTGCGAAACTTACATCTGAGCTGTTTATTCTTTTTACAGCCAATAAATCATCAAAAGTATCATACTCTTGTTGTACACTATCGGCAGGTGTAATTGGGGTACTATCAGTACCTAAATTTTCTGTTCTTCCGTCTGGTCTAGTTTTAGTACCAAACGCAGAAGGTTTTCCGATTCCTAGATAATATACATTACCTGAAGCACCGAAAGAAGTTTGAAATGCTTGTGCATTGTTCCTTCTGAATTTACTTGTTATAATTGCTGGCATTGTTTTCCTCTATCTTTTACGCTATATTTATAACATTACCCATACCGCTATGCGAGGTACATTGGTAATATAAAGTTGTTGGTGCGTTCATAGGAACATTAAAGATTAATGAACCTGAACTACCACCATTGTTTGTAATTCCAAAGTTATATGCAGAACCACCATTAGATACTCTTATCTGGAATGGATGTGAACCACCTTGGTTCAAAACGAACTCATAAGTATGTCCTCTCTTCAAATATAAGATTGGGTCGTTTTGTGGATTTGCAGCTCCATTAGCACCTATGAAACCATCTCCGTTAAATACGAAATCACTTGAACCATTATTTGTAACCGTGAATTGTGCTGATATTCTACTTGCAGGAGTATAATCATTAGGTCTCCAACGACCAATACCTCCTACATTTTCATAAACTAATACTTGTCCATAAGACGGAGGATTAGTTGTTGTATCAACATCTGATAAAACATTGATACCATCGTTTTCTGTTAATAAAGTAATCCAACCTGAACTCGTTGCAAAAAACAAATTGTTAGTGTTTTCTGCCATTGCGATAGCACCAGAGTAAGTTGTTGAATTAGGAAAGGCACCTGAAGTACTAAAGTTAAATTTAAGTTTACTTCCACTACCTTGTAAATCTATATTACCAGCACCTGATATATTATTAGAACCAGTTGCTAGATTACCACCTAAACTAGGTGTAGTATCATCTGATAGATTATTTAAAATCGTTGTTGGTCTAAATGCAGAAGCACCAGCATTCCATACAAGTGCTTGTCCACTTGAAGGTGCTTGAGTAGTTGTGTCTACATCTGATAATGCGTCAATAGATGAAGTACCTGATAGCATTTCATTCCATTGTCCGTTGGCAGCATAATAAGCTTTGTATGCGTTTGTATCAACAGCAAAGGCACCGTCCATCTGTGAAGCACTAGAGAAACCTGCTAATTGACCACCACCTTGTCTTATATAACTATTACCTGTAAGAACTAAAGCACCAGTACCTGTACCGTTACCTGTAATGATTGGGTCATTGTAAGTTTTATTATTAAAAGTTTGTGTATCAGAAAGAGTAGCGACAACCGTATTATCAATACCATATCTAACGGTATCATCTAAAATAGTTGAAGTTAATCCTGCTGTTGCAGAAAACAATAATGTATTACCTACGGTATAACTATCAGTTGTTGTACCATCAGATAAAGTTATATTAGAACCTACTTGTTTCCAATACATCTGACTTGCGCCATCAGTTGCAAGTACATAAGTTGAAGTACCTACCGTATCAGGAAAGAATAACTGGTCTAGTTTTACTTTACCAGAACCATTAGGAAGAATTTCAATATCACCATTTGCGACAGAAACTATCTTATTTCCGTTAACATCTAAATCGCCACCTAGTTGAGGTGTTAAGTCAACGGATATATCTCCTGCGGCCGCAGACGCAGTTGGTTCAAATCTATTATTAGAAGTGTTCCATTGTAATACTTGGTTTGATGAAGCACCAGCAGTTGTTATCTGTAAATCATTACCATCGCCTAGTGCTGTGTAGATTTCGTTGAAGTTGTCATTGACCTTATCACCACCGACACGCAGGTTATCACCTGTTCCGTCATTGGGAGAACTTCCTAATCCTATACTTTGTTTTGCCATATTTTTCTTCCTGTCCTAATATTTATAACCGATTTTAAACGGTACTATCAAAAGTTGCTGTACCACTACTAAATTTCTTTTGTGTATTACTAAATCTACCTTGAGGCACTAATACCTCAGCAGGATATGTAATAAATGTCTTCGCAATTGTTGATAAATCGCCATATTGTAATAGTGAACCATCAGCGTTAGTATTCGTACCTATCGCTCTTAATTCTGCTACTCTACCCCATACCATACTTGAAGCAGACATTGACCTTTGAAAGTACTTGTCAAAACTTCTTAATCTAGGTCCTGCATATACAGAACCGAAGTTTGTATTAAATGTTCTAAAGTTGTAAAAAGGTTTGAACTGAAAACTAAATGCTATGTTTGTTCTTCTCAAAGTCAAGTCTCTAGTATTACTAGCAAAAGGCGAACCACCTTGACCTGCTTGTGAACCTTCAGTTATTCCTAATCCTGCGTTTGGTCTTAATGAAGTACCATCATCTATCGTACCTAGTCTTCTACCAAACACCGTAGCGAATAGTGTATTTAAGATAGAGATAAATGGACTTGCCTCAATACCAGTAACCCTACCAACAACAGGTACTTTAATTCTATTATCTAATCTACTTTCAATATTAACTTGTCCTGTAAAGTAGAAACCAGCAGGGTGCATAGTCTTTTTAAAACTATCTCTCCACTCATCAATTGTACGACCTACTTTAATTACATAAGAAAAGTCCTGATAGTATAAACTATCTTGTATCTTCATTGTTGTTTCTGATAAATGTCCGTCTTCTGAAATATATCTACCTTCAGACGCAGAAACAGCAACAACATCAACCGTTGAAACTGATTTATTTGTTTTTGCCATAAGACCAGTTGTTGATGATAAATTACCTGACATTACTTCGTGTCCTATAAAATCACCGGTTACATCTTTTAATCTTAATATACCTCTAGCACTATCCCAACTTAAAACAACACCTGAATTACCTGAAGTACCACCAGTAACCGTTTCGCCTGTTGCATAGTTACCATTCGCAAGTAATATTATTATTGATTGTGGTATTGAAACCGTAGGAGGTGATGGTGCTTGTTCGTGTTTAGAACCTGCCTCAATTACTTTTATACCGAGTAGTTTTCCTATCTCATCTCCGTATGCAAATATCTCAGCGTTAACACCAGTTGAACTTGTAACCGTTACCGTAGGTGTTGTACTATAACCAGAACCACCATTAATTAATCTGATATCAGTTATATCTCCGATACCATCTTCTAAAACTATTTTATCGCCTGGGTTAATATCATTTTTACTTGTTGCAGTTTCATAAACAATATGGTCATAACCACTTCCTGTTTCTCCTGCAATCGCACCATTAACAACAGCAACTTCTGCTATCGCACCAGCGCCATCTGTATTATCATTTGTAAATTTTAATTGGTCACCTATTTGATAATTGTTACCAGCCGCATTGATAAAGAAACTATTTACAGGACCTTGTCCTATATCTGATACTTGACATTGTGAACCACCACCGCCACCAACTAGAGAAACATTGTCTCCGTTTTTCATTAGTGAACCAGGATTAGATATTGTAAATGAACCAGGTATACCTGTGATAGTTGATTTAATAAACAAGTCATCTGTATCTGTAGCAGTACCTTGTATAGTTTCACCTACAGCAAAAGTACCTGTGATACTTTCTTCGTTCAATAAAAATTCAGAAATAAAATCAGCACCTATTTGAAAACGAGATATGTTTTCTACAATTGCAGTCGCACCTGAAGTAGTACCTGTAATTTTTCTACCAATTAATAAACCAGTATTACCTACAGGATTGATACATCTTAATACTCTATTAAATGTAAACTCTCCATCTGATACTCTTAACATTTGTTCTCTAGGATAAAATGTTTCTGATTTTATACCGAACAATAATCTAAAAAATATTTCGTGTCCTTTTGCAGTACCTTTTGTTCTATAAAGTGATTTGATATTTTTAATTAAATTTCTTTTATTAACATCTTCGTGTAAGTCTTCAGGTATAGTTTTCATAAACTCATTTCTAAATTGATTTAAGAAATGCTGAATAACTTTGTCTGGGTCTCTAAAGTTTAATAAGTCTTGTATGTTTTGAACTGGATTAGGTTTGTAATTACCTATGACACCTGACGCTTTAGAAGTTTGACCTACGATAGTCTCACCTCTAATAAATTTATCTTGCGAGGTTATAATAAAACAACCATCGCCATCTGTCTCTTCTTGTAGTATTACTGCTTCAGCGTTTGATGTTTGACCTTTGATTACTTCGTTTTGAGTAAACGCACCGAAAGATGAAGTCTCTTGTAGTATCTTACCACCTGCGTCTATTTGAGTTGCTTCTGAACCTAAACGACTTGCGTTTAGAATTAGATTATTAGTTTGACCTGTTTCTGTTTCAAGTAATATACCTTCTGTACTTTGTGAGTTAATAATCTTTAACTCGGCACTTTCCATAAATGTAAAATATGTTCTAACAAATTCTACAAATTTAGGATGCTGTTCAAGTACAAATTCAGGTACCTGACTACCTAAAAGGTTAGTAATCTTCTTACTGAACTTTGCCATTTATTAATATGCGGATGTAGTAGTGTAACCAACTCCAGCGTCTGAAGCACCACCTACAAAAGTATCTTTGACAACATTGATTGTAGAGTTTGTAATATCTATTTCTAATATCTGGTCTCTAACTGGAACAATGTCGTTTGATGATGGTTGAACGGTTAACTCTATTACACTTGAAGCACTCCCTCTAATATTTGATATACTTGTTA
>CETK01158848.1_pt1 | contig 14921 bp, 10 predicted proteins | sample 361431 | NCBI WGS metagenome assembly CETK01 (sample SAMEA2622452, study PRJEB7988) | marine metagenome | biome: marine biome (ENVO:00000447); feature: surface water layer (ENVO:00002042); material: "saline water (ENVO:00002010), including plankton (ENVO:xxxxxxxx)" | depth 5 m | reverse complement strand
AAGAAAGACCTGATTGGCTTCCAGAGAAGTTTGAGCGTCCAGAAGAACTAGCGAATAGCTATCAGGAATTAGAGCGTAAGTTTTACACACGCAAAGAAGAATTAAGAGACCAGATTGTAGGTGAGCTAAATGAGGAAGCTGTTAGCAGTGCGCCCATTAGCCCTGCTGACTATGAATTGAATTTCAATGCTCCAGAAGGCATAGAGTATTCTGTAGCAGATGATGATCCTATGGTAGATTGGTTTCGCTCTACAGCACACTCATATGGTTTGTCTCAAGATGAATTTGATGGGCTTATGAATGAATACATGCAGATAGACGCTACCCGTGGCCCTGATTGGAACGTAGAGTCAGAAGCTCTTGGTGAGTATGCTGACAAGCGTTTAGAAAGGGCAGACTCATGGGCGCATCAAAATCTTAGTGAAGATGCTTATCAGGTATTTGCTAATATCCCAGCTTCTGCTGGTATGGTTCAACTATTTGAAGAACTGATGGAACTGAATGGTCAGCCTCAGTTTAATATGACTTCCGACACAGAATTTCAGGAAGCTCTTAGCCTTGATGATTTAAGGGCAATGCAGAACGACCCGAAATACTGGAAGGATAAAGACCCTGCGTTTATCGGAAGAGTGCGTCAGGGTTTTGCTCAGTACAGCAGACGCAATGGATAATGTGAATTTTCTAAAGCGGTAAGTTGTGAAAATGTAATGTTACTAGAAGGCCCAAAGGCAATGGATAATCTTCGGACCCTGCGTTGATGGATAACCAGATAGAACAGTCTAAACTTAACTTAACAGGAGGGTGAAATGGCTTCACCAACTATCTCTACCTCCTTTATCGAGGAGTTTGAATCTGGTGTCCACATGGCGTATCAGCGCATGGGGTCAAAGCTTCGTAATACTGTTCGCACAGTGAACGGTGTTAAGAACAAAACCACGTTTCAAAAAATCGGTAAAGGTTTTGCAACGTCCAAGGCGAGACACGGTAATGTCGCTCCTATGAACATTGCACACACAAATGTTTCCGTAACCGTTGAGGATTTTTTCGCAGGTGAATGGATAGATGATTTAGATCAGCTACGCATTAACCATGACGAAATGCTTGTTGCTCAACAGTCAGGTGCTTATGCACTTGGTCGTAAGACAGATGACCTGATTCTTGCGGCTATGGATGCAACATCATCAACACATAATGAAACATCTAATGGCATTACATTGGCTTGGGCTTTCGGTCTTATGGAGCTTTTTGGCAATAATAGTGTTCCTGATGATGGTCAGCGTTATGTTGTTGTCGGCTGGGAACAGTGGTCACAGCTATTAGACATTGATGAGTTCTCAAGAACAAACTATGTCGGAGAAGCTGAACTGCCATTCAAGAATGCTATGACAGCTAAGAACTGGCTTGGCTTCATGTGGATGCCGTTCTCAGGATTAACTGGCACAAATGGATCAGGTGCTGCTGGCACAACACACAAGAAGTGTTTTGCTTATCATTCTGGTTCCGTTGGTCATGCTATTGGCGCAGACGTAAGTTCTAATATGCAATATCACAACGATAAGGACTCATACTTTGTATTGAACAAAATGCAAATGAATGCGACCTTAATCGATGCTGAAGGTTGTTTTGAACTTGAGCTGAAAAATTAGGAGAGAATCATGGCATTCGCAAAAGCAAATCTTTCTCTTGTCAATTACAGCGGTAACGGCTTTCATATCTGGCACTATGTCTCATCAGCAGACAATAGTGACGCTATTGATGGTGCTGGTTACTTCAATGATGCTGCATCAGAGATGAACGTAGGAGATGTTATCTTCGTAAATTCGTCAAATGGTTTTGGCATAGCAATGGTAATTGAAAATGCCAGTGGAACTGTTGATACAGGTAATATTACCAGCTTGGCAACAGACAACCGATAATGGCTAAGAAACCCACAAAGAAGGAGGCAGTGAAAGCTGCCCCTTCACCCAAGCTAAAAACGAAAATGGTCAAAGGCCATAAAGTAACTTTTGGTAAGGGTGTTACTCTTGGAAAGGGAGTTACATAATGCCTATGGGGCCAGGAACTTACGGTTCAAAAAAAGGAAGACCCCCTGAGTCAAAGACAATGGGCAAAGAAGGTGGTAATGGTTTAACTAAAAAACAAAAGACTCTTCCACCAGCACTTCAAAAGAAAATCCTAGCTGCTAAGAAAGGAAAGAAAAATGAAGACAAAGAAAAAAGGGCGTAAGGGCGGTAGAGGTTACTAATGCCAACAACTCCATCTACAGATATTGAAGTTGCACAAAAGGCTATGGTCATGATCGGGCTAGAGCCTTTGACTTCATTTACAGATAATACTGATGAAGCACTTGTTGCTAATACAATATTTGAAGATGTTGTTAGTGATTGTCTTGGTCAGCACACATGGAACTTTGCAACAGGTCAAAAAACATTATCTAGGCTTTCAGATGTTCCTGTAGACAGATGGGATGCTGCTTATGCATTGCCCACTAGCCCTTCTGTTATACAGGTACAAACTGTTACAATAGAAGATGTCCCTCAACAGTATGACATTTATGAGAGAAATGTTTTTATAAATGCAGAAGTTGATGACACTGTTGTTTTAAACTATGTGTTTAGGCCTGAGACTCAGCATTGGCCTCCTACATTTACTATGTGGGTTATATTTAGATTGGCTTCTGTTTTTGCTTTGTCTGTTACTCGCAAGGCAGATATTGCTCAGTCTTATACACAGCTTGCAGAAGGTCAGTTCAGAAGAGCCAAGGCTAGGGATTCACAACAGGTAACTAACCAGAATCTAAGATTAAGCAGATACCATCGTGCCAGACTTGGTAACGGTATTTATCAAAACATAGAAGGCACATAAAAATGGACTCAGATTTAAAACTCATTGATGATTTTAGAAAAAAATCTAAGCAAATACGCAATAAAGAGCTTAGACAAAATTTACTTCAAGCTGATAGGGCTTTAAGGTTTGCTGAGGGAAATAGTTCCAAAAGAATACAACCTTCTAAACCTTCTTTTAAAACAATGGGACGACAACTTGTTAAGGGATTTGTTCAAGGTTCAAAAGCAATTAGCCCACTTCCTCAAATAGCTATTTTTGCAGACATGATGAATGCAAAGCCTGCTGGTGCTGGTTCTGATAAGCCTACAAAACAAGATTTAGCTAAGCAAAAAAAATATTTACAGTCTTTGAAGAAGTCAAAATGAATGGCACTACTTCGGCAGTTCTACACCAACTTTACGTCAGGAGAGCTAACGCCCTTACTGTCTTCAAGGGTTGACTCTAACGCTTATAAAAACGGAACTAAGAAGCTTCGTAACTTTCGTATGCTGTCTCAGGGCGGTATAAGGCGTAGAGGTGGTTTCCGTTTTCTTCAAACATTGACTAACACAACTTATCAATCTGAAGCTTATATCTTTGATGAAGATGAAGCTTACATACTGCTTTTTTCAAATACGAAGCTGGAAGTTATAGATGTTACTGCACCAACAGTAATTACTCAGACAATAACAGGATGCCCTTGGACAACCGCTATGATTGGTGAGTTAAGAGTATCCCAGTCTGGGGATACAATGGTTGTTGTTCATAAAGATATGGCTATGCAAAAGCTTACTCGTACAGCAGTAGATACATTTGATAGAACTGATTATGCTTTTGATGTTTCTGATAATAAAACATTTCAGCCATTTTTTAGGTTTTCTGCTCCATCGATTACTATAACCCCTGCTGCAACAACTACTGCTTCACAAAACTTTCAAGCAAGTGCAGATTTATTTAGCAGCAATATGGTTGGTGAAAAGATAGAGTTTACAGATTCTGCTGGGACTATTGTTCAGATATCAATTACTGCCTTTACAGACGCTCAAAATGTTACTGGAACATTAAGTGCTGCAATAGCCAATACGAATGCAAGAGATACATTTAAAGAACAGGTTTTTTCTACAAGAAAAGGGTTTGCTCGTTCTGTCACTTTTCATGATCAAAGATTAATATTCGGTGGGTCAAGAGATTTACCTAATCATCTGTTTATGTCTAAAGCAGGAGAATTTTTTAATTTTGATGTTGGCACTGGGTTAGATGACGAATCAATACAAGTGCAAATAGCTGAAAATCAAATATCAGAAATCAAGTCTTTGGCTTCATTTAGACATCTAGTTATATTTACATCGGAGCAAGAATTATTTGTACCTACCTCAGAAAACAGACCGCTTACTCCTTCTACTATATCAGTTAAAAAACAAACTTCTTATGGTAGCGGAGAAGTTGTTGCTGCTGACTTTGACGGTGCTTTGGTTTTTCTTACTAAGTCTAAAGGAGCAGTTAGAGAGTTTGTTTATTCTGATGTAAGCCAAGCATACAATGCTGACGCATTGACTTTATTATCATCTCACATCATAGGCATTCCATCTCAAATGGTTTCTCAGCGTGAAGCACAGGACCAAGTAGAAGCTTATCTTTATCTTTTAAATAGTGATGGCAAAATGCCTGTGTTTATGTCGATTCGCAAAGAACAGCTACAGGGCTGGTGTGAGTGGTCAACACAAGGCAACTTTAAAAACTTGGTAAATGTAAATCGACAAGTTTATTCTATTGTTGAGAGAACTATAAATAGCTCTACAGTTACGACCCTAGAACTTTTAGATAATACGTATCACACTGATTCCGCATCCAAACAAACTGGCTCTGCGACAAAGAACTGGACAGTTGCTCATTTGCCCAACACTGAAGTTGTTGTTAAGTCTGGTAACTATTCTATGGGTACTTATACAACAAATGGAAGCGGTCAACTTACACTCACAGATGCTGTTACGAGCGTTGAGATAGGCCTTAACTATACTCCAGAACTTACAACACTGCCTCCTGAGTTTCAGTTGAATGACGGTATATCTGTAGGTCAAAAGCGCAGAGTTGTTCGTGCTGTTCTTGACCTAAATGAAACTCTTGATGTTAAGACAAAGGGTACAAGCATTCTTATAAGGCGAGTTACAGATGATTTCTCTCTTGAGCCAACCCCAATTACTGAACGTAAGGAAGTGTATTTACTGGGTTGGGGTAAAGAAGGTACAGTAACAATAACACAAGACCAGCCATTGCCATTAACAATCAATGGCTTATTGCTAGAGGTAGAAGTCTAATGGGCGTAGCAATGCAAGTAGCAGCTGTAGGGCTTACGATAGCTGGTGCGCAACAGGCTAAAGCTGCTTATAAAATGGAAGAAGAAGCTTACAAAGAAAAAGCTGATCTTGCAAAATTACAAGCAGACCAAGATGAGGTATCTAGGAATAACCAATTAAGATACCAACTTGCAGCACTTGGCACTTCTTCTGCTAGTCGAGGAATTGCAAGTGGGTCTACAAGTGCGAGTACATCTGCTTTAGCAGAGAGAGAAAAAGACATAGCAAAAAGAGATATAGCTAATATTAAACTTATGGGACAGGCAACAAGAAGATCTTATCAAATTAGTGCTGCTGGCTCAAAAGCTGCTGGTAAAGCCGCTTTCTTGGGCGGTTTAGCAAGAGCTGGTAGTATGGCTTATTCCATAGGGCAAGGTGTAGGTAAGGGTCAATAGTATGTCTTTTAAGCCAACTCAAGGTCGTGGTGTTCGTTTACAGCTTGGTCCTAATGCTAATTTATCTGGCTTTAAACAAGCTGCAAATCAAATAAGTCAGTTGGGTCAACTAGCTTTTAACATCGGACTGGATGACAGAAAACGTCAGTACAATGACGCTATTTTGAAGGCAGAAATAGATGGTAAAACTGCTGGTGTTAAATATGAAACTAATGAAAAAGGTGAGCGTGTTTTAGTTCCTCTTACTAACTTAGACTACAGTAAGGCCGCAGATTTATTTTCTGAAAGTGAGCGTAAAGATGTCCTTACAGCTTTTAGAGAAGCCGCTGTTGGAACTTATGTTACTGCTAAAAAGTTAGATATTGAATCACAAGCAGAAAAAGCATACATAGACTCTCCAAATGACCCAGACCCAATTAGAGGTGTAAAAACTGGTGTATTTGAAAGTTTAAATGGTCTTGACGATGAGATTCGTGTTGCCTTGTCTCCTATTGTTGAAAATTATTTTACTAGGGCAGAAAACAGAGCTTTTGCACAACAACAGCAAAATGCAAAAGATTACGCTTTAGATGTTAATAAAAAGTCATTTAACAGTTTAAACGCAGAATTAAGCGTTCTTCTTAATAAAGGTGATTTAACAGAAGACGGTGTTAATGAAAGAATAGAAGAAATTCTACAAGAACAAGACCAAGTTATTAAACGCTTAGGTCTTAACGGTATGTCTGAACAAGAGCTTGAATCACTTCAAGATAGCAGAGATACATATCTTTTTTTAGAAGCTTCTAATTCACACATTGAAAGACACTATGCCATAAATGGTGATTATTCAAAATCATTAGAAGAGGTTGATAGATACAGAAAAAATCTATTAGCCGCAGGAAATGTTGATGCAGAAACTATAACTGCAAGCATGGAGTCCAGGCTAAAAACACTGCATAGTATTCAGCAGAATGCAGATAGAGAAGAGTCTGCGAGACAAACCAAAATTTATGAACAAGGATTATTAGATTTAATTCTTCGTAAGCCAATAACTATTAAAGATATTCAAGCTATGGATATTGATGATGGTCAAAAATACAATCTTTTGACTTCATTAAATAGCATTCAAAACACAAACCAAAATGCAAGAGAAGCATTGGCTAAAGAAAGTAAAAGTCTTTATAAACAAAACTTTAATAGGCTTATGATTCCATTCAAGGATGAATTTGGAGATGCAGCAGCTCGTCAAAGAAATGGTTCTTTAATAGAGCAGATGTATATTGATGGGAAAATAGAGCCTACTCAGTATAGTAGTTATATTGCTGAGCGTAATACTATATTTAAAAGACAAGTTAAAGCAGCAGCTCAGATTGGTAGAGCAGAAATAGAATCTCAAATGTCTGCTAGTTCTGGTTATGCTATTCGTCCACAGGCATTTGTTGATGCTACTGCTGACCTTATAGAAAAAGGAATTGTAGGTGATTTAGAAGGTCAGATAAGCATATCTTCTTGGCAAAAGAAGATAGACACTTACAAAAAATCTTACAAAACTCATCATGAAAAAATAAAAAAAGAAGCTTCTGCGGTAAGTCGTGTTAAAAATTCAGATAATCCTAGTCAGTCGGATTTTGAAGTTGTAGCTAAACTTGCTCCTCAGTTACAAGCAGATGAACTTGGTCAAACACTTAATCATCAAGACCCTTCAATAAGAGAAAGTAATATTCAACAAGCTGTTGAGTTTACTCTTAGTTATAATGCTTTGCATCCTGAAGTTGCGGATCAACTTAAAGGTTTAAACGGAATACAGGATGAAGAAACATTTAACAACAAAATGCAGACTTTTAATTTAATTGTAGATTCTATAGCACAAAATGATGAATTAGGTATTGGCTATATGAACGCAATGAAGATTATGAAAAATCAAGGCATTGATGTTACTTCTTTTGAAGTGGCAAGAATGTTTGGTTTTAGAAAGTGGAATGAAGCACAGTCAACCTCTGTTACGGTAAATCCAGACAGAATACTCACTGGTTTGTCATCTCAGTATCGGGATTTAGAATCAGCTGTTAAAGCTAACTGGTCTGATTCAACTCAAGGAAGTGGTTGGGGAGCTTTTATACTTAATTCTTATGTACCATTTTACGATACATCCGATGTTGAAGTATTGAAAATGATAGATGACATTAAATCAAATGTTCCTGATGAGCTTTTTATTAATGGTGATGTAGGTGATGCATATATTGGTGATGAGCGTTTACTTCGTGCAATTACACTTGGTGTTCAACAACAGTTTGCTAGCAAAGCAATTCCAGTAAATGATGAAGGTTTAAAAATAGCAATAAGGGGTGCTTTGTATAATATTGCAGATACAGTCGGTATTACCGTTGATTCTCAAGGCACTCCTAATTGGACTGTAAATTCTTGGTATACAGAAGCTTCAAAAAGCATTGGTGATGCTAAAGATATTATCCCAGCAGATTTATATAGTGATGATGTTGGCCCTGTTGCTGGTGCGGTGTTCTCAGATATTAAAGCCAAGTTTATGGCTAGTAATATTCAAAATGATAAAGCAAGAGAACTTTTAGATGATGACGGTGTTATTTACTTAGCTCCTAATCCTACTGTTGGAAAAGCACAGACATATAGGGTATTGGTTCGTGATCCAGATGACCCTTATATTGTAGAAACATTATTTCCTAGTTACAGGTATGAGTATCATAGCAGTTTACAGAGTCCTGCATTTCTTGCAGCAAATCAAAGAGTAAAAAATGCATCTATTAGAAACATCATTAGTAACTTTCCAATTATAGGAAATTACTTTAATGCAAAGTTTATAAGGTCAGAACTTCTTGACCTTACAGAAGACTTAAATAGCAAGTCATTTACTGAAAAGTTTGCTGGTTTTGTTTTAGAGATTGCTCAAACATTTGATGAAGATGTTGAGGACTTAACTGTTCAGGATTTAATTGAAATTAACCAACTTAAAATAGACGCAGCTGATGTTGAGGTTTTAAGAGATTTTCTTGAAGGTAATTTTAACAATGAGGAATATTTAGAGAGGTTGGAAAAGCTTTATGAGTGAATGGATTGATGACTATATGAAGATACTTGCCAAGCACGAGGGAACTCGTCCAGCTAAGGCAACAGAGGGTGGTGGTTATACAAGAGGTTATGGAATAACCAGTCTTGCTGATAATTTTGTAAGCACTCTTTTGAGAAATAAAGGTCTTAATGCAAGTGAAATGGAAGATAAAGAACTTGCTAGAGAATATGTTATTTGGAATGCAGAACAAATAAGTAAACAGTTTGATAACTATGATGAGTGGCCTGACAGCGTAAAGATGGCTGCTGTAGACCTTGCATATAATGGCGGTAGAGTAACCAGATATGCTAACTTTAGTCGCTTTCTTAAAGAGGGCAAGTATCAAGATGCTATGAAAGAAACATTAGATATTGTTACTGCCAATGATCCAGAAACAAGTAAAAGTGGTGCTTTGCGTGGTCTTGGAAACAGGCGTTTCGATATATATAACTATGTTGCAAATGAGTTAGAGTTTCCAGAAATAACTGACTTGAAAGTATTGGAGCGAGGTACAGGAAGTCTGTTTTCCTATACAACCGCTGATGGGGCTACAATAGATAAAGCTATTGGCTCACCTATCCACTCTGCTTCGGGTTCTTATGATCCACCCTTAAAAAAAAAGATTAAACCTGTAGTTGAAGAGGGGCCTCTTACAAAAGATTTAAGTAATCAAGAGCTTGTTGAATTGGCTCAACAAAAAATTACTGAATCAAGAAATTTAAAAGAAGACCCCCCTCAAACCATTACAGCTACAAAAATTGAACCAGATGAACCAGAACAAGAAGCAGAAGTTGATGATCCTGTTTCTGTAAAGCCTGTTCAACCAGTTACGCTACCAGAATTTGAATTTGACAATATGTATGTTCAACGGATGGCATCTGTTCCAGAGCCAAAACCGTTAAATTTAAATTTACAAAAAGAGCCAGACCTTAGAAAAAGATTACAGCAAACTATTGAAGAAGATTATCAAAACAATGGGCAGTTTGCTCAGTTTATCAAAAGAGAAGAAAATGGTTTAGCCGCACCATTTTTATTTACAGATGATTTTAGCACAATAGCAAGAGCTGCGTTTAATCAGGTAAACCCAATAAAAGCTGGGATGGACTGGTATAACGATAAGCTTTTTATGATTGATGATGACCCAGAATACGATTTTATAAAAGACGAGCAACTTAAACCATACCAAAACTCACTGTGGAGATTTTACGATAGTAAAAGCTCAGAAGAAACGGCAAAAAGAATTAAACGACTTAAACAAGAACAAGAAGATCAGTCTATATTGTCATCTAGCAGTGGTTCAGAAATAACTTTTGGTGCTGCGGTACTGACTCCCTCTACGTTACTTCCTATTGCTCCTTTGAGAGTTTTAAAATCAAAAAGTATGCTTGATAGAGCCTTGTATGGTGGTTTGTTTACAGGAGGTGCTGTAGGCGCAGAACAGGCCATATTATCTTCACAAAGAGAATTACGTTCTCCTTCAGACGTTATAAAAGCGATTGGAATATCTGCTGCTATTGGAAGTAGTGTCACTTCTGCTTTTGGGAGAACAATAGCTAAAGGCAAAATAACAAAGCAACAACAAAGAAATAGAGAAAAAAGAAGAACAAAAGACCCAATGTATAAGGCTGCTGGTGCAAGTGTAAATCCAGATATTTTACGTAGACAAGCTTATGAAACTATTGAACAAGACTCACTCAAGGAAACTGGTGTTGGTATAGAAAAGTTAGGCTGGAATCCAGTCATACGTCTGTTGCAAAGCCCTAATCCTATTGTAAGAGGTGTTGTGGCGGAGCTTGTTGATCTTGGTGGTATGATGCAGAAAAAAGTTGACGATGGTGTAGCTATGTCCACTAGCGTTGAGAAAAACTTTTCTGCTTTATATACTGGAAGACTTTTAGAATCTATTCGTGCATTAGATGAACAGTATCTTGCTTATAGAGGTGTTGTTGCAAAAGATGGAGACGTTGCTAGGTCATTTCAAATAATGGGTATACAAGCCAAGGATAAATTTAAAAGAGGACTTAATTCTTTAACAGAATATGAGTTTAGGGTTCGTGTTGCTAAAGCTATGCGTAGAGGAGATGAGGACAGTGTTATTGATGCTGCAACCCCCTACGTTAATCAAGCTGCTCAAAAGAGTCGTATGCAATTCAACTTTATTAAAAATCAAGCACAAGAAGTAAAATTATTTGAGGAGCAGATTGTTCGGTCTTTGCGTTCAGCTAGAGCATCCGATGCCCCACCAGCAAGAATAGCTGAGTTAGAACAAAGATTAGAACGTGTAAGGGCAGAAGGAGTATTTCTTAACTCTGCTGCTTCTTATGTGCCAAGAATATATCGTGTAGATAAGATTATGGCAGATGAGATTAGGTTTCGAGATATTATTAGAAACTATGGTTCTACAAAACTTGGCTTAGCTGGTAACGATTTAGAAAAATATGTTGATGATGTTTTTGACGGTGTAACCAAACAAAAGCCTTATCATGCTATAGATGAAGCTGATGACCTTGAAGATGTTGTAACCGCTGCTGGTTTGAGATCAAGAGAGATTGATATAGATGATATTCTTATAGAAGACTTTCTTGAAAATGATATAGAAGTTTTATTGCGTCATCACACAACCAGAATGGGTATGGACATCGAGCTTTCAAAAGCCTTTGGTTCTGTTGATATGAAAAATGTCATTGACCAAGTTAAATCAGAATATAGTAGACTCATATCAGAAACATCAGATGTAGCCAAAAAAGCAGAGTTAAATAAAAACTTGCTTGCAGACTTGCGAGATATAAGAGGGTTGCGTGATAGAGTTCGTGGTACTTATGGAGCATCAAAAGACCCTCATGCTGTATCTAGTAGATTTGTTAGAACAATGAAGTCATTCAATGTCATTGTTGGTATGGGTGGTGCTACAATATCTTCTATACCTGATATTGCTAGAACAGCAATGGTTGAAGGTTTTAAAGCTAGTTACGATAAGGGGCTTGCTAAAGCATTTAGTCAACAGTCTGCACAATTAAGAAAAATGACTAAAAAAGAGCTTAGGTCATCTGGGGTTGCTGCTGATGCAATCTTGGGTTTGCGTTCAAGTGCAATGGCAGACCTTGGAGATATATTTGGCAATAGATTTGCTATTGAAAGATTTATGAACCAAAGTGTTGGCGTAATGTTTTTTATGAATGGCCTGAATATATGGAATCAGACTCTTAAAGAGTTTGCTGGTACTGTTACCATGCTTCGCATGACTGAAGATATTATGAATCCTTGGAATAATTTAGCAAAAGCGCAAAAAGAAAAATTTCTGAAAGTAGGCATAGATGGGAATATGCATACTAGAATGCAAAGTCTTATAAGAACTCATGGTGAGCAAGTAGATGGTGAATGGATGCCTAATACCTCTTTGTGGGGTGATCAAACAGCAAGATTAGTATTTAGACAAGCTCTGAATAAATCTGTAGACAGAGTTATTATAACACCTGGGGCTGGTGACAGGGCTTTATGGACATCTCGTGAGCTTGGCTCATTACTTACGCAATTTAAATCTTTTGGTCAGGGTGCAACTGTAAGAATGCTTACATCAGGTTTACAAGAACGTGATGGAGCATTTTGGCAAGGTGCATTTTTGATTGTGGGACTTGCAGCCTTAGTAAATGAAATTAAAAGATTGCAGTATGGTATTGATAGAGAAGAAACTTTTGATGAAAAACTTATCAATGCTATAGATAGGTCTGGAATACTTGGTTATTTTATGGACGTTAATAATGCTATCGAAAAGATTAGTAATAGAGAGATTGGATTAAGACCAGCTATAACTGATCAAAGGTCTTATCCTATGCCTATGGGAGCAAAAGCATCGGCAGTTGCTGGCCCGACAGCAGGAAATGTTACTAACCTTGCTGGCATTTTGGGTGATTTGGTCGGCTTTAGAGCTGACGCAGATACTCTTAAAAGTGTAAGCTTTTTAGTTCCCTATTCTAATTTACCTTATACTCAACCAGTTTCTAATATGATATTTGATAAGTAATGTGAATAGACATATCTAGGCTTAGAAAGGATACAATATAGCATGGCTACTATATCGATAGCAGACAATGATGCGAGAAAGCAATATACGCAAGCTGTTACTGCGAATAGCACACAGCTTACTATAGACTTCCCCTTTTTTAGCTTAGATGACATAAATGTTATTGTTACCAATACATCAGGTGTGGATACTACGCTTACTAGAGGAACTGGGACGGGAACTTTTGCTGTTACAGGAGTTTCTGTTGATGATGGTTTCTCTGGCGGTCATGTCACTCTTGGTGATACTTATAGTGACTCTGGCACTAAGTACACTATCTTTCGTGATATTACAGTAGAGAGAACAACAGACTTTCCTACGTCTGGTCCTTTCAATGTATCTGCTTTAAACACTGAGCTAGATAAGATTTTTGCTATTGAGCAAGAGCTTGAAACAAAAATTGGACGTACTATGAAGCTGGCTGATTCTGATACAGCAGCTTCACTTACATTGCCTAATCTTGATACAAGAAAAGGTACTACTTTGGCTTTCAATGCTACAAGTGGATTGCCAGAAGCTGGCCCTTCTATAGCTAGTGTTGGTACTGTTGGAGCAAATGTAGCAAATATTAATACAGTAGCTGGGATAGCTGCAAACGTTACAGATGTTGCTGGTGTGGTTTCAAGTGTGCCAACAGTGGCTGGTGTAGCTTCTAGTTTACCAACAGTAGCTGGTGTTGCTTCTAATATAACTACTGTGGCTGGAATACATGGCAATGTCACAACTGTTGCAGGCATACAAGCAAATGTAACAACGGTTGCTGGAATACATGCTAATGTAACTACAGTAGCTGGAATTAATACTACCCATCTTTCAAATGTATCTGGTGTTGCAAGCAATGTAGGTTTATTGGGAACAACAGATGCTGTAGCAGACATGAATACACTTGCTGCTATATCTACAGATATTACTTCTTTGGCTGATTCTCTTGAAAAAACTTATACAGTTACTGTTGTAAATCCAGGAAGCGGCAATTTCTTTTATCTTGATGGTGCTGCTTATCCAGCCATCGAGATGTTTAGGGGCAACACTTACATATTTAATCAAACAGACTCAAGTAACGATGGACATCCTCTTGTGTTCAAAAACAACAGTTCTGCTTATGAGGTTGGTGTTACTTATTTTCTTAACGGATCTGCCACTACACAGTCAAACTATGTAAATGTTACAACATTCAATGCTGGCCGTAGTTCCGGTGATAGAAAGGTGCAAATAGAAGTTGCTACAACAGCACCGTCAACTGGATTAAGATACTATTGTTATGTTCATGGTAATGGTATGGGCAATACGATTACGGTTAAAGATAGCAATATATCCCTTGTTGCTGGCGGTATTGCTAACATTAATACAGTTGCTGGCATTCAAGCTAATGTAACTACTGTAGCCGGAATACAGGCTAATGTGACAACCGTAGCTGGTATAGATACTGAAATAGCAGCCGTCGTAAACAATCAGACTAATGTAAATAATGTTGGCGGCTCTATATCCAACGTAAATCTTGTTGGCGGTTCTATAGCAAATGTAAATAATGTAGCTTCTAATATTAGCAGCGTTAACAACTTTGGTGAACGCTACCGTGTATCAGCTAATGAGCCAAACACGAGTAAAGATGTTGGTGATTTATGGTTTGATACAACAAATAATTTAATGAAGGTTTATGGTACTGGAGGTGCTTTTCAAAATGCTGGCTCTTCTGTAAATGGAACATCAGAGCGTAAAGATTATGTTGTAGGAACTTCACAGGGAAGTTACAATGGCTCGACCACAATTTTTCCTGCAACATATGATGGTGGCTTTGTTGATGTATATCTTAATGGTATTAAACTACAACCAGCAGATTTTACAGCTTCAAATGGAACAACTGTAGAGCTGCAGAGTGCTGCACAAACAAATGATACAGTGTCTATTGTTGGTTATGGAACATTTGTTATTCAGACTCTTTCGACAAATAATTTATCAGATGTTTCCTCCACTGGCGTAACAAACGGTCAGGTTCTCGCCTATAACAGTACTAGCGGTGATTTTGAGCCGACAACAATAACAGTGCCTGCATCAGACCTTGTAAACGACACTTCTCCCCAGTTGGGCGGCACATTGGACACCAATAATCAGGCTATTCAATTTGGCTCAAGCAAATGGACAATAGAGTTAAGCGGAAACAATCTTTTATTTAAATACAATGGCACTGCAAAGATTAAGTTTGCGGATGATGGTGAGATTGTAAC
>CETK01012270.1_pt1 | contig 14957 bp, 15 predicted proteins | sample 361431 | NCBI WGS metagenome assembly CETK01 (sample SAMEA2622452, study PRJEB7988) | marine metagenome | biome: marine biome (ENVO:00000447); feature: surface water layer (ENVO:00002042); material: "saline water (ENVO:00002010), including plankton (ENVO:xxxxxxxx)" | depth 5 m | reverse complement strand
AAAATAATTTTAAGTGGGCGACAAATAAATTTTGGGGTGTAGATTTTTCTGAAATTTCAATATCTCCAAGCTATACATTTCGTCAGTTTCAGGCGCCAATTACATATACTCCTGAAAGTTTAATAAATGGGGAAGTCCTAATTAATTACGACACAAAAATTTTTGATTTTAAAGAAGCTCCTGATGGATATCTTTTACTTGATTTTTCTTGGAAAGTTGATATTAATGATTTTGCATTTACTCTTTTTGTAAATAATATTCTTAATAAGAAGTATAGAAATTATCTCAATAATATGAGATATTTTGCGGATGAGATTGGAAGAAATTTTATCATCAATTTGTCCTATAAATTCAAAACCAAAGATTAATTTTCTATTTTAGCAGGGAAAATTATGAGATTTTTATTTCCTATATTTATATTATTATTAAATAATTCTTTATACTCTCAGATAACGCTATCTGGATATATTGAGGAGGAAGGGTCTGGGGAGAGATTACCATATTCGAATGTATACATTACTGATATAGAGATAGGTTCTAGTGCAAATGAAAATGGTTTTTTTACAGTTATAGGTAATATTAAACCTGGCATGGTATTAAAGGCAAGTTATGTGGGTTTTCAGACAAAGTCTATTACTATTAATCAAGATATGATAGATGGAATTTTGGAAATTAGTCTTACTGCATTGACCTCAACATTGAATGAAGTTGTTGTTTCTACTGAATCTAATAAATTTCTTCAAGCCAGTACTGAGATTAGCAAGCATAAAATGTCTGTCCAACAACTAAGCCTTATGCCTTCTATCGGTGAGGTAGATATATTTAGATCCCTTCAACTTCTACCTGGAGTTAGTGCTACTAATGAAAATAGTTCTGGACTATATATACGTGGTGGTGAGCCACAGGAAAATCTTGTTCTTCTTGATGGAATTAAAGTATATAATGTTGATCATTTTTTTGGTTTTTTTAGTGCATTTAATGCAAATGCTATAAAGAGTGTAGAGTTATATAAAGGAGCATTTCCATCAAGGTATGGTGGACGCTTATCTAGTGTGATTGATTTAGCAGGTAAGGTTGGAAGTTTTAATGAGGTCAAGGGAAATATTAATGTTAATCTTTTAAGTGCATCTGGATCTTTAGAATTACCATTTTTAAAAAAATTCAGTTTTTTTATTGCTGGTAGAAGATCATTTACTGACTTATTGCAAACCTCATTCTTTGATAAAATATTTGGTCAGTTTGATCCTGATGATGACATAGAAAATTTAGACCCTTGGGTCCCTAAATTTAATTTTTATGATATGAATGCTAAGCTATCTTATAAGCCTTCGAGTAATGATTTGATTACTTTTAGTTTTTATAGGGGAGAGGATAATTTAGCAGAAACAAGTGATACTAAAAGATATCAGTATCCTAATTTTGGAGATATTGATAAGATTGAAATAAATGGAGATCTTGATAGAATTTCAAAATGGGGAAATTCAGGGTATTCTTTTAAATGGTCTAGACAATGGAATCCAAAATTTTATAATAGTTTAAATATTTCATATTCAGAATATTATAATTACCAGGATGATTCATATTTTGTAAATGCAATAATTCCAGATTCAGATTCAACGATTTTTGATCTTAGCGTTATATTAGATCAAGATAATAAGGTACAGGATTTTACTGCACGTTATGATGCAGAATTAATATCTGGAAGTAATAATAAATTTGAATTTGGATTTGAATTTACAAATTCTGATGTGAATTATCTTTTTGTAAGGGACGATACTTTAACTATTCTAAATACAATTCAGAACTCTGACCTTTTTTCAGGGTACTTATCTTATGACCTTAAATCAATAAAAAATTTAAATGTAAAAGCTGGAGTAAGAGCTAGTAGATATGAGTTAACAGATAAAAACTACCTTGCCCCAAGATTTCAATTAGATTATCAATTTTTTGAAAAATTCAAATTCAAACTTGGCTATGGAATACATTATCAATTCGTTAAGCAGATTGTTGGGGAAAATGTTACCTCACGCTCAAGAGACTTCTGGCAGCTTTCCGATGATAAAGATATAAATGTAGGAGAATCCAATCACTATGTAGCAGGGATTGTTTATGAAAATGATTTATTTTTAATTGATACTGAGTTTTTCTATAAGGATATATCGAACCTCACGGAATTTTCATTAAGATTTCAAAATAGTGATCTTAACTCACTTTTTTTTAATGGCAACGGAACAGTAAAGGGTTTTGAAACATTATTACAAAAAAAAATAGATAAGTATACTGGTTGGGTATCATATACATTTATTGACGCTGAAAATATATATCCTCTTCTAAATTATGGTAATTCTTTTCCAGCACCCAATACTCAAAAAAATGAATTTAAGATTTTTAATAACTATGAGATTAATGGTTGGAATTTTTCTGTGAATTTTATTTATGGCTCTGGAAAATCATTTACTGAGCCCTCATATAATTATAATATAACATTACTAGATAACTCAAATCTTAATTTTGTAGGAGTTGGTCCTAAAAATGGTTCATTACTTCCTGATTATCATAGATTAGATATTTCAGTTCATCATATGTTTAACCTTGAAAAAGCAAAAGGTGATATTGGTCTTTCAATCTTTAATCTTTATAACAAACTTAATGTATGGTATTATGAATATAATTTTGATCAGAGACCATATGTACGTCAAACAAAAAATTATTTAGGAATTGTCCCAAATTTATCATTTAAACTTACATTTTAATGAAAAAGGTTTTTATAATTTCTATTTGTTTTTTGTTTTCATGTGATGTTGAAATTCCAATTCAGGATAATTTTGTTGTTGAGGCATTTCTATTTCAGGGAGAAATTGTTGATGATATTAAAGTGAAAGAAACCAAATTATGGAATTCTGAGGATAGTATAGATACCTATATTAATAATGCTTCAGTAAAATTATATGGGAATGGAAATGAATATTTATTAGATTATAATTCTGTGTTAGATTCTTATATACTTGGAGAAAAAATCGAAATAATATCCGGAGAAAAGTATGGTATTGAGATTACAGTAGAGGATAGAACTGCTACTGCCGAGACCGTGGTCCCTTCAAAACCTCTAGGTTTAAAAATGTCAGAAAGTAAAATTATTGTTCCACCTCTTGCAATATCACCTGCTCTACCAAATATTCTAGCTAATCTATTTGAAAATGCAAGGACAAATGTTATATGGGATAATCCTAATGATGAACAACACTATTTGACAATTCAATATATGGATGAAGATGATGACCCGATTTTTAATGATAAAATCCCAGGTGTTGTTGGAGAGTTTTTTTCTAATTTTTCATTACAATCTGCTCCAACTAATGGTAAGAACTATAATGTAATTTGTATGAGTTTAAAAAATTACGGAAGGTATAAAGTCTCATTATATAAGATTAATAAAGATTATGTTAGTCTATTTGAAAGTGAGGTGCAAGATGGGACAGAGCTTAATGAACCACCTTCAAATATTGTGAATGCTTTCGGAATTTTTTCAGCATTCGCTAGTGATACCACTAGTTTTGAAATAGTTAGAAATTAACTATTTTCTGATCCAATATGCTATGTAAATAAGTAAACCTTGTATTGGAAGTCTCCAAGTTGCAATTTCTTGACTTGCTCCTATTGCAATTTGAGCTTCCTTACTTTGAGCAAGATAAATATTTGCTGGAAAAACAGCTATTAATAATAATATAAGACCAATAGACCCTAAGTATCTATATTTAGGCAAAAGAATCATTACTCCAAATAATATCTCAAACACACCGCTTAAATAAACCAATTCTAAATGAAAAGGTAGATAAGGAGGTACAATATTTAGAAAGTATCCAGGGTCAATAAAATGCTTAATACCAACTATGACATAGAATATAGAAGATATAATTATAAAAATTGATTTAGCTATAGTAACTTTCATATCATAATTTGTACGTAATATGAATAGATTAATTTTCATTTTTTTATTATTTATTAGTTATGTGTCATTATCACAAGATGCTACTGATATATTAAAAATCTCTGAAGAAAAAATACAAGGCATTAAGTCTTCCTACACAGAAATGATAATCACTATAGAAAGACCTAAATGGAAGAAAGAAATGTCTATGAAGGGTTGGTCTATTGGTGATGATTACTTTTCATCTGTTGTTCTTTCTCCTGTTAAAGAAAAAGGTACTGTTTTTTTAAAGAGAGAGAATGAAGTTTGGAACTATGTTCCATCTATTGAAAGGATTATAAAACTCCCACCTTCTATGATGATGCAAAACTGGATGGGTACGGATTTTACAAATGATGATCTTGTCCAGAGATCGTCTGTATCTGAGGATTATAAAAATAAAATTATTGGTGAAGAGAATATTAATGGGTATGACTGCTGGGTTATTGAATTAATTCCTAATGAAGACGCACCTGTTGTATGGGGTAAACTTGTTATGTGGATTGATAAAATAGATTATATGCAGTTAAAAACCCAATTTTTTGATGAATATGATGAAATGGTAAGTGTTATGACCTCGAATAGTATCAAAAATTTTGGAGGTAAAAACTTACCAGCAGTTATTGAATTTATACCTTTAGACAAAGAAGGAAATAAAACTATTATTGAAAGGTTAGTTTGGGAATTCGATATTGATATTAATGAGAGATTTTTCCTTCCAAATTATATGAAAAATTTAAGATGATTTTTAAAATTGCTTGGAGAAATATCTATAGAAATAAAAAAAGAAGTCTAATAACAATTTCTTCAATTTTTGCAGCTCTTTTCCTCATAATTTTAATGAGAGCTTTACAATTTGGTTTCTATGATAAATTAATAGAAACAGTGGTTGAATCATATGCTGGATACGTTGAAGTTCACGCAGATGGATTTTGGGATAATCAAAGTTTAGATAATTCAATGGAGGTTGATCAAAGTCTTTTAGATAATATTAAGACTGTTGAAGGTGTGGATAATATTGTGCAAAGACTTCAAACATTTACCTTAATTTCAATGGGTAATAAAACTAAGGGAGGAGTAATTAATGGAATAAATGTTTCTGATGAACAAAAGATTACAGATTGGAGTAAGAAGATGGTTTCTGGAACCTTTGAAATTAATGATAATGAAATTATTGTTGGAAAGGGTATCGCAGAATATTTTGACGTCAAAGAAAATGATACATTGATTCTATATGGTCAAGGGTATAGAGGAATGATGGCCGCAGGAAAATATCCAGTTGCTGGAGTAATAGATCTTAAAAATCCAGATTTAAATAAACTAGGAATTTTTATGACTATCGAGTCTGCGAGATCCTATGTTTCCTCTGATGATATTTCTACTCATATTATTATTGATAAGGAGCGTTACTATGATGAGATAAAAATCGTAAATGATTTATCACAAACCCTTTCTGAGGATTATGAGATAATGACCTGGAAGGAAACTCTTCCAGAAATTGAGCAAACGATTACAGCTGACAGCGCTGGAGGTTTAATCATGGCATTTATATTATATGTTATTGTCATTTTTGGAATGTTTGGTACCGTCCTTATGATGACTGAGGAAAGAAAATATGAGTTTGGAGTTTTAATTTCTATTGGAATGAGCCGAGTAAGGCTTTTTGGGATAATACTAATTGAGACTGTAATATTATCTATGATTGGTGTTGCTTTGGCTGTGATTATAACTCACCCGATTTGTTATTATTATAATTTGAACCCTATAGATATGGCAGTTCTAATGGGAGATGGCGCAGAAGAAATGATGCAGGAATTGGGTTTTTCAACTTTTATTCCAATGTCAATATCCTGGAGCATTCCTTTAACTCACACTTTAGTTATTTTCATATCCTCTATGATAATATCAATATACCCAGCAATAAAAATATCTAAACTTGACCCAGTAAAATCAATGAAAATATGAATATTTTAACACTCATTAAAATTTCATGGAGAAATGTCTGGAGAAATAAACTAAGAAGTATTGTAGTAATATTTTCTGTCATCTTTGGTTTATTAGGAGGTATAATTATTATAGCAATGTCATACGGTTTGAATGAGGAGAGAATGAACAATGCAGTAGAGGCATATCTTTCACATGTCCAGATCCATAATAAACAATTTTCAGAAGATTATAATATCTTGAGTACCATTGATAATCTTAGTCAAATTGAGGATGTGATTCAAAATGATAATAGAGTAGTTTCTTATTCTAAGAGGATAATTTTGAATGGGATGTTGTCAAATTCAAATGGTTCATATGGTATTCAAGTGAAAGGAATAGATCCAGAACAGGAAAAAATGGTTACTAATACATTTGAAAAAATAATTGAAGGAGAATATTTTAAATCAAAAAGAGATAATACAATATTAGTAGGTAAAAAGCTTGCTGATAGATTAAATCTTAAATTGAAGTCGAAGGTTGTTGTAACCTTTCAGGATGAAAATTACGACTTGACATCTCTTTTATTTAGGGTTGAGGGGATATATAGGTCTGGAAATTCGAGATATGATGAATCTAATGTATTTGTAAGAAATGATAATATCAAAAAAAATTTACCTGCATTTAGTGGTTATCATGAATTACCAATTCTGTTAACTGATATTAATTTAAGGAACGAAGTAAAAAAAGATTTATCCAAAATAAGTGAAGAAAACATAGTTGAGGGTTGGGACGATATCTCAAAAGAACTTGCCTATGCCAATGAGATGCTTGCAGCTGTATTATATATATTTATGATGATAATTCTTTTTGGTTTATCATTTGGAATTGTAAATACAATGTTAATGGCAATTTTGGAGAGGAAGAAAGAGATAGGTATGCTAATGTCAATAGGTATGAATAGATATAAAATATTTATGATGATTTCTTTTGAAACTATTTTTCTCTCATTAGTTGCATTGCCAGTTGGTTTATTCTCATCTTACTTAATTGTTGAATATTACTCAGTGGTTGGAATTGATTTAAGTATTGTTGAGGCAGGTTTAGAAAATTTTGGGGTAGGAACAAGACTTTATTTCAAAGTACCTAATCAAGAATATTTTATAGTTTCATTAATGGTATTTATTATATCATTAATCTCCTCAATTTTTCCATCAATTAGAGCTCTAAAAATTAATCCTGTTGAAGCAACAAAAACTATTTAAATTTGAAGTATGATTGAAACTAAAGATCTTTCTAAAATTTATAATCCTGGAAAATTTGAGGTAAGAGCAGTAGATAATGTTTCTTGTAAATTTGCTGAGGGAGAGTTTACCGCAGTTGTTGGACCATCTGGGTCAGGGAAAACAACATTTCTTAATTGTGTTGGTGGACTAGATTCACCAACTTCTGGTAACGTTATTATCTCTAATGAAAATATTACGAAACTATCTGGTGGAGATATAATTAGATATAGATTGCAAAATATTGGATTTGTTTTTCAAGCGTATAATTTAATACCAGTCTTATCAGCAAAAGAGAATATAGAAATGATCATGCTCCTTCAGGGGATTGACGAAAAATCAAGGTCGTCCAGGACTGATGAGCTTCTCAATCAAGTTGGACTCTATGAAATGAGAAATAGAAGACCAGCCCAGCTTTCTGGTGGCCAACAGCAGAGGGTAGCTGTAGCTAGAGCCCTTGCTTCCAAACCAAAATTTATTCTTGCAGATGAGCCGACTGCAAATCTTGATACCTCATCTACATCAAACCTACTTGATATAATGAATAAACTTAATAAGAATGAAAAGATCACCTTTATTTTTTCAACACATGATCAAAGAGTTATTGATAGAGCTAGAAGAGTAATTACACTTGAGGATGGAAAAATTGTTAGTGATAAAAAAAAGTAGGTTATTATTTATAATATTTTTCTTATTTAATGTCCATAAATTTTATGGTCAAAATTCAGATTTAAATTTTTCAGTTAATGGCTATGTTAAATATTTGCCCTCATATCTAGATTATAATCTTAAGCCTAATAAATTGATTCCACCATCAATGCTTGAGTCACAAAAAATACACTTAATTCATAACAGAATAAATTTAAGGGGTTACTATGGAAATAATTTTTCTCTTGGATTTGAATTTAGAAATAGAATGATGTTTGGTGATTTACAAACAATTCAATCTGATAATGGTTTGGTAGATATGTCTTTTTATATTTTTAATGAAAAAAACTTTATTCTTCATAGTATGATTGATAGGTTATGGATAAAATATCAAAAAAATAAGCTAGAAATAAGTTTAGGTCGACAGAGAGTTAATTGGGGTATTAATACAATTTGGAATTCTAATGATTTATTTAATGCATATAATTTTATTGATTTTGATTATATAGAAAGACCAGGTTCTGATGTTTTAAGGATAATTTATTCAGGTGATAATCTTTCAAGTTTTGAATTTATATATATGCCAAATAAATCTGGAAGAAATATTTATGCTGGAATGTACAAGCTCAATAAAATTGGATATGATTTTCAGTTTTTAGCAGCAAATTATTTTGATGATTTAGTTTTAGGTGGAGGATGGGCTGGAAATATTAAAAAAGCTGGGTTTAAAGGGGAACTGTCTTATTTTATTAATAATAATTTTAATAATACTCTAAGCTTATCTACATCTTTAGATTACTCATTTAAAAATGGATATTACCTTTTAGCTTCTTATTTACATAACTCACAAGGTAGCAGTTCACCTGGTCTTTTAAATTTTATAAATATTACTGACAATGTTTTATCTCCAAAGAACCTAATGCCTTCCAAAAATTCATATTTACTTCAGATATCTAAAAGTATTTCACCTCCATTAAACTCTTCATTAACTATTATGTATGGTTCAGGCATTAACTTTTTATTTTTATCTCCAAATATATCTTATGACATTAATGATAAATTTGATATAGGTGTTATTGGCCAACTATTTTTTATGGAGGATTCAGGAAGTCTTACAAATTTACTTAGGGGAATTTATCTACAAATGAGATTCAGTTTTTAAAAACTATTTTTAACTTTCCACATTTCATAATCTCCTTCATTGAGTTTATATCCCCAATGTAAAAGTGATTGTCTTAGTGCCAGTGAGAATGAGTTATCATTAATATTAGTGTTTCTATTAAAGATTTTTTTATAAATATTATTTCTGAATCTTCCCTTCTCGCCACAAAAATTGTTCCATCTCCTAATCTGTCTATCATCATCATCACTTCTTCTTCCTAAAAAGTATCTGCAATACCATTGAAACCAACCTCTTTGATCTTGTTTGTTTATCCATCCCTTTTCTTCCCACTCTTCTTGTGTTTGTCCACATTTTACTTTGAAAAAATTAACATTCTTATTGTATACTTTAGATTTATAGTGGCTATCTGGTAAGTTTTCGAACCAATCAGTAGGAAATTCTTTATAATCGATATCAATTTTACCACCACACGTATCGAAATATACACCACCGAAGGAACCAAGGTTAATAATCTCCTTAGGAGTTAGGTTTGGGGAAAAGTCCATTGATTAGTCAAGTTTTTCAATTTGCTGAAGTATTTCGTTGGCTTCAGCTAATTTTGCATCGCTATCTTTTCTACTGACATTAGATAACTCATATGATTCTTTTAAAAGCTTGTTATACTTTTTTAAGAGTTTTTCTTTTTTTGATTGAAATAATCCGAACATAAAATTAAGTACGGACTTGACATGAAATTGTTTTTTTAAAATAGATTGTTATCCTCATAAGGATTTCTGTCACCAAAGTATAATACTTCACAGTTACAGTCAACAGTAATATATTTTTCAGTTAATTTATTTAATGAATTATCAAAATAAGTTAGATAAAACGTCCAGTCTTTTATTAAAACTATACCATCTGCGGGAAGTCTACTACCCCTATTAAAAATTTCAAGCCCAATAAAATCTTCACAGCCTCTAGGATGAGTATAGGAGCACTCTTCTTCAATTTTTTTACTATTAGTACAACCAAAATCAGTCAAACAAAGTACAAAGACTAGTAAAAGCTTTAAAAATATGGTTTTTGATAAAGATTTTTTCTTCATTGTATTATTAATATGGGGCATACCTAGTACCTATTTCCGTAGCAAATTTAGAAAAATTGTTTATAAAACAAATGACTGGAAAATCAATATTAAACCTTTATTTAAAAAAGAGTTAGTCGGTCTTTTTTATAATATTTACCCAGATGATGAAATATATATTAAGACACGAAACCAATACAGAATTTATCTTGTTATTTATCTATTGATTTTTTTAGTATATCTGAATTATTGATTTATGGATAACCTTTTTCTTATTCAAATAATATCTAATTCAATACTAATAGGTGTTTTAATAATAACACAGATAATTTCTTATCCAAGTTTATCGAGTATTGATAAAACGTTTTTTGAAAAATATCATAAAAATTATGTTAATAGGATATCATATGTTGTTATCCCATTAATGTTAATTGAACTATTTTCTTTAGTGTGCTTAACCTTTTATATAAGTGATCTTTTCATGATAAAATCATTATTAATTTTATTGACTATATGGTTATTTACTTTTATATGTATTATACCATTACATAATTCACTTTCAAATAAAAGAAGTGATGATATCATAAATAGGCTAATAAATTACAATTGGTTTAGAACAATTTTATGGTCAATAAAATTAATTATTATAATTTTTGTTTATATATGAAAGAGTTGTCGATAGATGATATAGATAGAATAATTCAAATGTGCTGGGAAGACAGGACTCCTTTTGATGTTATAAAGAAACAATTTGATTTGTCTGAGGGCGAAATAATATCTGTTATGAGGAACAATCTCAAAAAATCATCTTTCGTCAGATGGAGAAAAAGAATTGACAATAGAAAAACAAAACATTCATATAATTCTACAAATTCTGAATATAGATTTAAATCAAAATCTCAAAAACAGATATCCCTAAATAAGCTTAAATAGATATATTCACCTTTGCTTTAAAAATATTATAGATCGATTCCTAAAATTTATCTAAATTCGTATTTCCAATTGTTAAAATAATTGATTCTAAAACAATGAAAACGATAATCAAACTACTACTTATTCTTTTCCCTCTTACATCTTTTTCTCAAAATGTGAAGTTCACAGAATATGATTTAGATAATGGGATGCATGTAATATTACATCAAGATAATACCGTTCCTATTGCTGTCACATCAGTAATGTATCATGTTGGTGCTAAGGATGAAAATCCAGAGAGAACTGGTTTTGCCCATTTTTTTGAACACCTTTTATTTGAGGGTTCAAAGAATATACCAAGAGGTGAGATGGATAAGATTATTGAAAAAAATGGTGGTTCTTATAATGCTAATACAAATCAGGATAGAACATATTATTATGAGCTTTTGCCATCAAATAAAGTAGACTTAGGTCTATGGATTGAGTCAGAGAGATTACTTCATCCTGTAATAAATCAAATTGGTGTTGACACTCAGAATGAGGTAGTGAAAGAGGAAAAAAGATTAAGAGTCGATAATGCGCCCTACGGTCGACTTCTTGAAGAAATTACAAAAGGTTTATTTGTAAAGCATCCATATAGATGGACTACAATTGGATCAATGGACCATTTAGATGCTGCAACTCTAGAAGAATTTCTTGAATTTAAAAATAAATTTTATGTTCCTAATAATGCTGTTTTAGTAGTTGCTGGGAACTTTGATATGGAGGATATTAAAAAGAAAATATCTGATTATTTTGGGCCTATACCTAGAGGTAATGATGTCCCAAGAGTTAACATTAAAGAAGATCCACTCAATGGGGAGTTAAAAAGAAAATTCTATGATCCTAATATTCAAATACCAATGGGTCTAGTATCATTTAGAACACCATCTATGAAAGATAGAGAAGCATATGTATTAGATATGATTTCTTCTATACTTAGTGATGGAAAGAGTTCTAGATTATATAAAAAAATGGTTGATGATAAAAAAATATCGCTTCAAGTTCAAGCTGTAAATTTATCATTGGAAGATTACGGAGCTTACATAATATTATCTCTACCTGTTGGAGATAATAAGCTTACAACTTTATATGATAATATTGACGAGGAAATTGAAAAATTAAAAAAAGATTTAATTACAGAGAGGGAATTCGAAAAACTTCAAAATATTTTTGAAAATAATTTTGTAAACTCTAACTCCTCAATGGCTGGTATTGCTAATTCTCTTGCTAGAAATTATATGCTTTATGGCAATACAAATTTAATAAATACAACAATTGATATTTATAAATCTATAACTAGGGATGAGATAAGAGAGGTTGCCAATAAATATTTAAATAAAGAAAATAGGGTATTAATTGATTACTTACCTAAGGAATCAGAATAGTTTAAAATTATAAATATGAAGAAATTAGTTTTATTATTATTAACAACACTTTTTATAAACTCAACTTTAATATCTCAAGTTGATAGGAGTAACCCTCCCATTTCAGGACCCCCGCCGGTTATAAATCTTGGAAAGCCGAAGATGTTTTCATTAAAAAATGGCTTAAAAGTTATTATAGTTGAGAATTCTAAATTACCTCGTGCATATGCCAATTTAGACATTGATAATTATCCCGATTATCAAGGTGATATAAAAGGTGTTGCAAGTTTGGTAAGTTCTCTAATGGGTAATGGGACAACATCACAGAGCAAAGATGATTATAACGAAGAAATAGATTACATGGGAGCGTCACTATCTCTATCTGCAGGTGGAGGATTTGCTTCTTCATTAAAAAGGTATTTTCCAAGAGTTCTAGAGATGATGTCTGACGGGCTTAAAAACCCTGTCTTTACGGTAGAGGACTTTGAAAAAGAAAAAAATATTTTAATTGACGGTATTAAATCATCTCAAAATAGTGTTCCTGATATGGCATCAATACTAGGAGGAAAATTATTTTTTGGGTCAAACCATCCATTTGGTGAATTTGCTACAGAGGAATCAGTTAATAATATATCACTCAAAGATGTAAAAAAATATTATGAGACCTATGCAAAACCAAATAATGCGTATCTAACTATTGTTGGAGATGTTAATTATGAGGAAATAAAGCCTTTAGTTGAAAAGCTTTTCGGAGATTGGAAAAAGGGAAAGTTACCAAAGTATACAATGCCAGTTGTCAGTGACCTTGAAAAACCAGAAATAAATTTTGTTGATATGTCGAATGCTGTTCAATCTGAAATTTCTGTCGGAAATATTATCAATATATCAATGTCAGACCCAGATTATTTTTCTTTAAGATTGGCAAATCAAATATTTGGTGGATCAGGTGGTAAATTATATTTGAATCTTCGTGAGGATAAAGGATTCACATACGGTGCATACTCTGGAGTTGAAACCAGTAGGTATGTTGGTAGGTTTTCTGCCTCAACTAGTGTTAGGAATGAGGTTACAGATAGTTCTATTGTTGAGATAATTAAAGAAATCGAAACTATGATAGATGAAAATGTAACAGAGGAAAAACTTTCATCGGTAAAAGAAAAATTTGTTGGTGGGTTCATCATGTCAACAGAACAACCATCAACAATTGCTAATTTTGCTAGAAATATTGATAAGTTCAATCTACCTGAAAATTTCTATGAAACTTATCTTGAAAATTTTCAGAAAGTTTCTGTAGATGATATTAAAAGAGTTTCTAATAAATATTTTAAAAGAGATAAATTAAGAATAGTTGTTGTAGGGAAAGGCGCAGAAATTTTATCAAATTTGGAAGAACTTCCTTATGACGTTAAATATTTTGATAAGACTGGAGAACCCGTATCAAAACCAGATTACTCAACACCTGCTGGACTGACATCGCAGAAAGTTTTAATGGATTACTTGGACGCAATTGGTGGAAAAGAAAATGTTGAGTCACTGAATGCCATCAGTATGCTTGCAGAGGCTGAAGTTCAGGGAATGAAATTGCAAATGGTTAGTATTCAAGCAAAACCTAACAAGCAAGTTACTATGATGATGATGATGGGCAATACAATGATGAAGATGGTATTCGATGGTGAAAATGGTTCAATTAGTCAACAAGGAATTGATTCACCTATTCCAGAAAAGGAAGCTTTAAAAATGTCTAAAACAACGTTGCCAACGGAGGAAATAGGTTGGTTAGATGATGAAAATGTTAAATTTAGTTCAACTGAAGAGCTTGATGGAAGAATTTTAAATGTTTTAGAAATCAATAAAGAAACCTATGTTGCTTATGACTCTGAGACAGGTCTAAAAGTAAAAGAGACTCAAATTGCTGAAATGCCTGATGGTTCTAAAGTACCCCAAACTACCTTTTTTGAGGATTATAAACCAGTTAATGGTATTTTGTTTCCTCATGTAATAAAGTCACCGATTGGACCACAAAGTCTTGAATTTAAAATTATTAATATCACTGTAAATCCTGAAGTATCAGAATCTGACTTTTCAATAGATAACTAATGAAAAATATATCTGAGATACTAGATAATCTTAAATTAAAGGATATTAATGAAGGTACTTCTAACGGAGTTAATCATATAAAATCTGACGGTGAATTAAAAAATATATTTTCTCCAGTTGATGGTAAAAAAATAGCATCAGTTATTGAAACATCAAGTAAGAGTTACGAAGAAGTCGTTGCTACAGCTCAAAAATCATTTTTAAAATGGAGAAATTTACCTGCTCCTGCTCGTGGAGAAATTGTCAGACAAATAGGAAATGAGTTAAGAAAAAGTAAAAATGCTTTAGGCTCTCTTGTATCATATGAAATGGGGAAATCTTATCAGGAAGGACTTGGTGAAGTACAAGAAATGATTGATATCTGTGATTTTTCTGTGGGCTTATCAAGACAATTATACGGTTTAACCATGCATTCTGAAAGACCTAATCACAGAATGTATGAGCAGTGGCACCCATTAGGAATTGTTGGAATTATTTCGGCCTTCAATTTTCCTGTAGCTGTTTGGAGTTGGAATGCGATGATTGCATTAGTTTG
>CETK01079465.1_pt1 | contig 15040 bp, 11 predicted proteins | sample 361431 | NCBI WGS metagenome assembly CETK01 (sample SAMEA2622452, study PRJEB7988) | marine metagenome | biome: marine biome (ENVO:00000447); feature: surface water layer (ENVO:00002042); material: "saline water (ENVO:00002010), including plankton (ENVO:xxxxxxxx)" | depth 5 m | reverse complement strand
AGGCAGTAATGTCATAGCCGAGTGATACTAATTACCCGTAGGCCTATTGTGGCACTTTTTCTTTAAAAAATAGTATTTAAAAACTAAATTCAATGCTCTTATTTTTTCATATGTTAAGATATAAATGGTTTGTTAAATTAATTATTTTGATAAACCTTAAACTTAGGTGGTTATAGCAGTAGGGCTCACCTCTTTCCATTCCGAACAGAGAAGTTAAGCCTACTAGCGCAGATGGTACTGCCATTGGTGGGAGAGTATGTCGCTGCCTCCTTCGAAGTCCTTTAATTTTAATTAAAGGACTTTTTTAATTTTTAAAATAGTTTATGGCAAAAATCTTAGATAAGAGTTTTTTATTAGCAACTGTTTTAAATCTTTTTTCTGTTTTTGGACAAACTTCTAACGTTTCTGAAATATCAATTCCGCCAAAACAGATTGTAAGAATTGATTACCCGCGGTCTAAAACCTTTAAAACAAAAATCTTTAATAAGTCAAAGTTTTTTCTAGGAGTATCTCTATTAAATCGCGAAAATGATTCATTATACAAAAACTTAAGTATAGAAAAAGGAGGTTCTAGGACTTTAATTGTCTCAAATAGCCAGTACATAGAATTTGAAAATCGGTATTTGGGATCTTTAAAAGTAGTTTATACAATAGAAAAAGGAAATCAAAAATCCAATAAATCAGCAAAAAATCTAACACCGCAACGAGCATTTTATCTGGAAAATAATACCGCCCAAAAAATTCCACTTCACATTCCAGGTGTAATGAATACAAATTTAAATCCATTTTCAAGAAGTGGGGTAGATTTAAAAAATGGACAAGAAATTTATTTAAAGATAAATAACAAAGAATTGCTAATTCTAATTGTTACAGACACAATTCCTCATGGAGCAAGAATCGATGTTGCAAGCTTAGTGAATAATGCTTTAAACAAACGCTAAGGTTCATTAATTTAGAGTTTAGTTAAAATTCTTTAAAAAAGAATTATGATTATGCCGTTATCTAACACTAATAGCAGGGTAATTAAAAAAAATATATAATTATAGTTTTGGTTGAATATGGGTATCTTATAAATGCTCTACTAAATCTCCAGTCTTATTTTTTTGTGGGAGGTTAGATTTTCCCATCAAATAATTGTCAACTTGGTGAGCTACTTCCCGACCTTCTGAAATCGCCCACACGATAAGTGATTGGCCCCTTCTACAATCTCCGGCAGTAAATATAGATTTCTTATTAGTCTGATAATCTTTTTCACCTTTGATGTTTCCTCTCTCATCCAAAGTTAAACCAAATTGTTCAGGAAGATTTTTTTCGGGACCTGTAAATCCAAGAGCCAATAAGGCCATATCACAAGGCCACATTTTCTCTGAACCCTCTTTTTCGACAAGTTTTGGTCTTTGTCCTGGAATTTTTTCCCATTGGACTTCGACTGTTTTTAAAGCTTTTACACATCCTTTTTCATCTCCAACAAATTCTTTAGTTAAAATACTCCATTCTCTGTGACTTCCTTCTTCATGAGATGAAGATGTTTTTAATTTAAAGGGCCAGTATGGCCATGGATGTTCTTCAGTCCTTCCTTCAGCGGGTTTTGGCATTATTTCAAAATTTGTTACACTTTTAGCACCATGTCTATTTGAAGTTCCAATGCAGTCTGATCCCGTATCACCCCCACCAATAACTACAACATTAAGATCTTTTGCAGAAAATTTTTCATCACGTATATGTTGACCATCTACAGCCTTATTATTGTGTGGAAGAAAATCCATTGCTTGAATAACACCCTCTAATTCAGATCCAGGTATAGGCATTTCTCTTTTGATTGTAGCACCAGTTGCTAAGATTACTGCATCAAATTGTTTTTCAACTTCTTTAGCCAATATTGTTTTACCAACATCAACATTGCATTTGAATTTGATTCCCTCAGATTTGAGAATTTCTAAACGTCTGTCAATTACATTTTTTTCCATCTTAAAATCGGGTATACCATAGCGTAACAATCCTCCAATTTTATTTTCACGTTCAAAAACAGTAACCGAATGTCCAGCCCGATTTAATTGCTGGGCTGCAGATAAACCAGCTGGGCCAGATCCAATAATAGCAACTTTTTTACCTGTTCTTAATTTAGGTATTTCAGGCTTTATCCAACCTTCATTAAAACCTCTTTCAACAATATATTTTTCTATTAGTTCTATTGAGACAGGTGGATTTACTATTCCAAGTACGCAGGCCTCTTCACATGGTGCAGGGCAAAGTCTTCCCGTGAATTCAGGAAAATTATTTGTGCTATGCAATATTTTTAAAGCTCGTTGCCATTCATTACTGTAAACAGCATCATTAAAATCTGGAATTAGGTTACCCAGAGGGCACCCACTGTGACAAAAAGGAACTCCGCAGTCCATACAGCGTGCCCCTTGTTCTTGTAGCTCATTTTTCTTAGGAGCAAGTGTGAACTCATTGTAGTTTTTTATTCTCTTTGCTGGCTCAATAACAGATTCCTTAATCCGATCGTACTCCATAAAACCTTTAATTTTTCCCATCTTATAGAGATTTTTCAAGTTTATTATCTGCCATCATCTCAAGTGCACGTTTATAGTCTGTAGGCATCACTTTTATAAAATTTTTAATCGTATTTGTCCAACCTTCAAGTATACCGATTGCTTTTGGACTTTTGGTATACTTAATATGGTTTTCTATCAATCCTTTTAAATTTACCACATCATTATTTTGCAAATTCTCCAATTGTACCATTTCAAGATTGAATTTCTTTTCATCGAATATACCATTATCAGTGTAGATGTATGCAATACCTCCACTCATACCGGCTGCAAAGTTTCTGCCGATATCCCCTAAAATAACAGCAAGACCACCAGTCATGTATTCACATCCGTGGTCTCCTATCCCTTCCACCACAGCTTTAGCCCCTGAATTTCTAACACAGAATCTTTCACCAGCAATACCATTTATATATGCTTCACCAGAGGTCGCACCATATAGTGCCACATTTCCGACTATTACGTTCTCGTGTGGTATAAAGCTTGACTGCTCTGGAACCTTAGCAATTAATTTTGCACCTGAAAGACCCTTCCCGAAATAATCATTAACAGTTCCTTCAATTTTCATTGAAAGTCCGTTTGCTGCGAATGCACCAAAACTTTGCCCTGCAGTACCTGTAAAGTTCAACTTAAGGGTATCTTCTGGAAGTCCTGTAGCGCCATGAGATTTTGAAATCTCGTTACTAATTATTGCTCCTATTGTCCGATCAGTATTTTTGATATGAAATTTTAATTCTTGTTTTTTCTTATTCTGCAATGCGGCTTTAGCTTTTTCTAAAATCTTGATATCAAGAACGTTCTCCAAGTTATGGTCCTGTGATTTTGTATTGCGCTCTGGAATTTGTTTAGGCACTTCAGGTTTATACAATATTTTCGACAAATCAATACCTTTAGCTTTGAAATGGTTTATTGCTTTTTTCATATTTAATTTTTGTGATTGACCAACCATTTCATCTAGAGTTCTAAAACCTAAGTCAGCCATTATTTGCCTTAATTCCTCCGCAATAAAATGCATGTAGTTTATTACATGTTCAGGTTTTCCTTTAAAATTTTTGCGAAGCGTTGGATCTTGGGTAGCAATTCCTACAGGACAAGTGTTCAAATGACATGCGCGCATCATGATACACCCAGATGCTATAAGTGGAGCAGTTGAAAATCCAAATTCTTCTGCACCTAATAAACAAGCAATAGCAACGTCTCGGCCAGTTTTCATTTGACCGTCACATTCAAGGACAATACGGCTTCTTAAATCATTCATAACTAATGTCTGTTGGGCTTCAGCTATTCCTAACTCCCACGGAAGTCCAGCGTGTTTTAAGGAGGTTAGAGGAGAGGCACCTGTACCTCCGTCATAACCTGAGATTAAGATTACATCTGCTTTTGCTTTAGCAACTCCAGCTGCAATTGTTCCTACTCCAACCTCAGATACTAGTTTTACATTTATTCTCGCATTTCTGTTAGCATTTTTCAAGTCATAGATTAATTGAGATAAGTCTTCAATTGAATATATGTCGTGATGTGGAGGAGGTGATATTAAGCCAACGTAAGGAGTTGAATTTCTCACGGATGCTATGTAAGGGTTTACTTTTGGGCCTGGTAGCTGGCCACCCTCTCCTGGTTTTGCTCCTTGGGCCATCTTAATTTGAATCTCTTCGGCACTACTCAAATAATGACTTGAAACACCAAATCGTCCAGAAGCAACCTGTTTTATAGCTGAATTTTTAAAATTTCCATCTTTATCAGGTTTGAAGCGTTTTGGATCTTCACCTCCCTCTCCAGAGTTGCTCTTACCACCAATTTTATTCATCGCAATTGCTAAATTTTCGTGAGCTTCTTGGCTTATAGAACCTAGGGACATAGCCCCTGTTTTAAAACGCTTTACAATTTCAGTCCAAGATTCTACCTGATCAATTGGAATTGGATCATAACCTGAGAATTCGAATAAACCTCTTATTGTCATTAATTTTTGATTTTGGTCATTGATCATTTTTGAAAAAACCTCATAACTTTCAGGTCTATTATGCCTAACGGCTTGTTGTAAAGATGCTATTGTTGTAGGATTCACCACGTGTGCTTCTCCATCTCTTCTCCATCTGTAGTCTCCACCGATCTCAAGCGGTAAGCCCAGTTTTGACTCATGTAAGTATGCCTTGCTATGTCTTTTACTGATTTCTTTTTCTATTTCATATAAATTGATTCCTTCTATTCTAGTTGGGGTATTGGAAAAAAATCTATCTATTAGCTTTTGAGATAATCCTAGGGCTTCATAAATTTGGCCTCCTCTGTAAGAATGCAATGTGGAAATACCAATTTTATTCATCACCTTTATTATTCCTTTTGCAATTGCTTTATTAAAGTTAGATATTGATTTTTCGACGTTTTCTGAAATAAAATTATTATTGCATTGATAAGTTATTATCTCGTTTACTAAGTATGGATTAACAGCACTTGCTCCGTATCCAAATAATAACGAAAAGTGGTGTGGTTCTCTAGGTTCAGCTGACTCTAAAATAATACCAAATTGAGAACGCCTTTTGAACCGTTTAAATGCATGATGAACATGAGATGTAGCTAATAACATAGGAATTGGGGCAAGAGAAGGAGATACACCACGATCAGATAGTATAATAATATTTACACCTTTTGCAAGGGCATTATTTACCTCATTAATAATGTCTTCTAGCGCATCTTCTAAACCATTCAATCCATTGTTAACTTCATAAAGTGTTGAGATTGAAGCAGCCTTAAAATCTTTTCTGTCTAGTTCTTTTATTTTGACTAAATCTTCATTTGAGATTATAGGATTTTGTATGCACAATTTTTTTGCATGTTCTGCATGCGTTTCAAAAAGATTAAATTCTTTGCCTAAACAAAGGCTAATATCAGTAACAATCTCCTCTCTTATTCCATCGAGTGGTGGGTTTGTAACTTGTGCAAAAAGCTGTTTGAAGTAATTATACAAAAGTTGAGGACGATCAGAAAGTACGGCAAGAGGGGTATCTACACCCATTGAGCCAATGGCCTCTTTTCCATTTAAGCTCATAGGAGTTATTATTGTTTTCAGATCTTCTTGAGTGTAACCAAAAATCCTCATTCTGGTTTCAAAATCTTCATTTTCCACTTCAATATTATTGCCTGTGTCAGGAATATCTTTTAAATGCAAAAGATTTTCTTTCAACCACTTCTTGTAGGGTTTGCCTTGGGTAATCAGATCTTTTATTTCCCCGTCTTTAATTATACGTCCCTGATCCATATCTACCAAAAACATTTTCCCAGGTTCAAGACGTCCGTGTATCTCAATGTTTTGTGGATCAATTTCAAGGACTCCCGTTTCTGAAGACATAACTACGTATCCGTCTTTTGTAACAGAATAACGAGATGGTCTTAGTCCATTTCGATCTAAAAGTGCACCAATATATTTGCCATCAGTAAATGGAATTGAGGCAGGGCCATCCCAGGGTTCCATAATACAAGAATTATATTGATAAAAGGCTTTTTTGTTTTCATCCATAAATGAATGCTTCTCCCAAGCCTCTGGCACTAACATCATCATTGCCTCTGGTAGCGATCTTCCAGTAGCTAAGAGTAGCTCTAAGGTCATATCCATGGAGGCTGAGTCAGATTTTCCAGGTAATACAATTGGAAGTATTTTTTTTATGTCTTCACCAAAAATTTCATTTTGCAAAAGTTCTTCCCGTATTTGCATTCTACTAAAATTTCCCTTGTAAGTATTTATTTCTCCATTGTGGCACATGTAGCGAAAAGGCTGTGCGAGATCCCAGGTTGGAAAAGTATTCGTAGAAAAACGTTGATGTACTAGTGCCAGACGAGTTACTACAGCTGGATCTTCAAGATCTTTATAATATCCTTTAATATCTTCAGGGATAAGTAATCCCTTGTAGATTAGTGTATGAGTCGAAAGACTAGGGAGATAGAAATAGGAGGATTGTGAGAGTTTTGACTCCGATATCGTGTGCTCAGCTATCTTTCTCGCACAATATAATTTTATATTGAAATTATAATCAGAAAGTTCATTAGAACCTCTACCGATAAAAACCTGCATTATATGTGGCTCAGTGAGTGCGGCAATATTTCCAACAACATCACGATTTACCGGAACTTCTCTCCATCCCAAAACTTCAAGTCCCTGGTTTTTAATTTCGCTTTCCAAAACACCCACACAATAAGTTCTTTGATTTTCTTTTTTTGGCAGGAAAACCATACCAACAGCATATTTATGTAGTTCAGGAAGCATGAAGTTGCATTGTTTTTTTAAAAAATCATGTGGTATTTCAATTAGGATACCAGCTCCATCACCAGTTTTACCGTCAGCACTTACGGCTCCGCGGTGCTCAAGGCAATCTAGAATATCGAGCGCTTTGTGAATTATATCATTTGTTTTTTTTCCTTGAAGACTACAAATGAATCCAGCACCGCAGTTATCGTGTTCAAATTGGGGGTCATATAAGCCTTGTTTGTTAGGGAGCATAAATTGTTTAAAAGCTAACCAAATTAATGAAACAAAATGAATTTAGGATTAAAAATGATACCAAAATCAAAAACTTTAACTATATCTCAATATTTTTATATTTAAATATCAAAATCGTAAAATTTGTCTGAAATTTTGAATAAATGCTAATTCATTTTCTTTGATTTTTAGAATCTAAAAATTACAATTGGTAAAGAATAATTATAAAGTTATCGGAATAATGTCAGGGACTTCATTAGATGGTGTTGATCTGGCTTGTATTAATTTTAGACTTGGTAGATTTTGGGATTTTGAAGTTGAAGCTACAAAGACAATTAGCTATACAAAACAATGGATCACTAAATTAAAAGAGTTGTTTAGTGCTTCAAAAGATTTAATTAAGATTGGTGATGAATCTTATACTTTATTTTTAGCAAAAAATGTTCTTTCATTCATAAAAGAATTTAAATTAACTGAAATCGACGCAATATGTTCGCATGGACACACACTATTTCACGACCCCAAAAATAGATTAACTTTTCAATTAGGAAATAGAAAAAGTTTAGCTATAGAAACAGGTTTAAATGTAGTTTGTAATTTTAGGTCACAAGATATTGAATTAGGTGGCCAAGGTGCACCATTGGTTCCGATTGGAGAAAAATTATTATTTCGTGGATACGATGCATTCCTTAATTTAGGAGGGTTTTCAAATGTCTCAAAAATTTCAGATAAGTCTTTGATTGCGTATGACATTTGTGCTGTAAATACTATCCTTAATTTTTTAGCTAATAAAAGAAGAAAATCATATGACTTAAATGGAAATATGGCTAAACAAGGCAAATTAGTTTTACCTTTATTTGATGACTTGGAATCTTTAGAATATTACAAAAAATCTCCTCCTAAATCTTTAGGAATTGAATGGGTGAATTCTAAAATATTACCACTTCTTGAAAAGTACAGATTACAAAGTGTTGAGGATTTATTATATACTTATACTATTCATATTGGCTCATTGATCAGCAAAAACTTTGATTGTGGACAAAATGTATTAGTAACAGGTGGAGGGGCTAAAAATAATTTTTTGATTAAAAAAATTAAAGAAAATCAATTTGCAAATTTCATATTACCGTCAGAAATTATAATTGACTATAAAGAATCAATTATTTTCGGTTTTTTAGGGGTTTTAAGACTAAGGAATGAAATTAATTGTTTAGCATCAGTAACAGGAAGTTCAAGAGATCACTGCTCAGGTAATATTTTTATACCTTAAATTTTTTCAGATACTTCTGTTTTAGGGTATAGATTTTTATATTTTTAACAAACAAACCAATAATTGACTGATGGAAACCATAATCATAACCATTTTCGTTCTAGGCTATCTGGCTATTACTCTTGAGCATAGTTTGAAAGTAGATAAACTTATACCCGCACTAGCTATGATGGCATTAATGTGGGCTATCATATCTCTTTCACATTTACCTGTTTTTGATGTTAATACAGAGTTAAAACAACTTGAACCTACTCACATTGATGAAATATTATTACATCATCTGGGTAAAACAGCCGAAATTATAATTTTTCTTTTGGGCGCAATGACTATCGTTGAAATCATTGATTATTTTAATGGTTTTTTCACCATTAAAAATTTTATAAAAACAAGAAGTAAAAAGGGTTTATTATGGATTTTTTCGATTTTAGCATTCATTCTTTCAGCTATAATTGACAATTTGACTGCAACTATTGTACTTATTACAATCTTACAGAAAGTTGTACTGAAAAGAGATACACGTCTTTGGTTTGCAGGCCTTATAATTATAGCAGCAAATGCGGGTGGGGCTTGGTCACCAATTGGTGATGTAACTACAACTATGCTTTGGATTGGTCAAAAAGTTACAACCTTAAACTTAATTACTTATGTTTTACTCCCGTCAATTTTTTGTTTAGGTATCCCAGTTGGTATTGCTTCTTTTTTACCTGCTTTTCAAGGCGAGATTGATGAAGCAGTCGCAGATGAAAAAGATGTGGGTTTTCATAAACATGGAGCAAGCATGTTATACTTAGGCCTTTCTGCAATAATTTTTGTGCCTATTTTCAAAACTATAACACACTTGCCACCATATGTTGGTATGATGCTTTCTTTAGCTATAGTCGCAACATTTGCCGAAATTTTTAGTAAAGCTAAAATAAATATTACATCTTTTGACGAAGAGAGTGATGCTCATCAAACAAGTAGCCCTGTTCATAGATCGTTATCAAAAATTGAATTGCCGAGTATATTATTTTTTTTAGGAATCTTACTAGCTGTTGCAGGACTTGAATCACTAGGATTATTATTTAATTTTGCTGAGGGTCTCAATAAGACCATACCTAATACTGATATAGTTATTGGATTGCTTGGTATAGGATCTGCAGTTATTGACAATGTTCCATTAGTTGCCGCGAGTATGGGGATGTTCTCAAATTCAGTAGATGATCCAGTATGGCACTTGATTGCTTACTCAGCAGGAACTGGAGGAAGTATGCTTATAATTGGTTCTGCTGCAGGCGTTGTTGCAATGGGAATGGAAAAAATTGATTTTTTCTGGTACTTAAAAAAAATTGCTTGGTTAGCTTTTTTAGGATTTTTATCTGGTTTTTTTGTTTTTGTTGTTATGCGAGATTTTCTATTCTAAACATTTAACAATTCAATGAACAAAAATAAATATTAATATGATTTTAAGTCAACAGCAGCCATCGCCATTTCAAACTCAAAAAACTCTTTCCCTAATAGAATTAATTCAAAACGGTGGCCTGGGAGGGCAAATTATTATCGCTTTTTTATGTATTCTTTTATTAACTGTTGTTTACATTTACTTCGAAAGGATTTTTGCAATCCGTTCTGCAGTTAAGATCACACCAACATTCATGTCTCAAATTAGATCTTTCGTTATACAAGGAAAAGTGGAGGATGCTCAAAAATTGTGTTCAAAGGAAAATATTCCAGTTTCAAGGCTAGTTTCTAAGGGTTTGTCTAGAATAGGTAGACCATTGGAAGATATTAACACAGCTATCGAAAATGCAGGGCGTCTAGAGGTATACCAGCTGGAAAAGAATATCAGTATATTAGCAACTATTGCTGGTGCTGCTCCTATGCTTGGGTTTCTGGGGACTGTAATTGGAATGATTATTTCCATTTTTGAAATTTCTAATGCAGGGGGCAACATTGACATGCAATTACTAGCAGATGGTCTTTACACAGCTATGACAACAACTGTTGCAGGATTGATAGTAGGTATAATTGGTTATGTATCATATAATCACCTAGTTGTAAAAATAAATAATGCAGTTTATCTTATGGAATCTACAAGTCTTGAGTTTTTAGACTTATTAAACGAGCCAGCTTAAATGAATTTAAAGGGAAGAAATAAAATTAGCCCTGAATTTAATATGTCCTCAATGACAGACGTAGTATTTCTGCTATTGATTTTTTTTATGATAGCCTCAACTCTAGCAAAACAATTAAATACAATAAAAGTAAAACTTCCTCAAGCTGAGGGAAAAACTGAAAACAGGAATGCTTTTGCGGTTACAATAACAAACTCAAATAAATTTTACATTGATTCTAAGATTACATCAAAAAAAAATTTGGAAGACCAAATTATTTCTACTTTTTCATCTTTAAAAGCTCCTTCTTTAATTTTAAGAGCAGAAGAAAAAGTACCAATAGATGAGGTTATTTTTGTAATGAATGTGGCAAACAGAAATGGAATAAAAGTAGTACTTGCTGTGGAAAGTCCATAAAATGTAAATCCATCAGATGATAATTTTTGATTCTCCTCACAAAAAAAAATCAGCCGGCATCACTTTTGTTGTGTTGTTACTTCTCATTTTTCTTTTTTTTGTATTGGGATTAACTTACTATGATCCCCCGATAGATTATGGGATGGAAGTTAACTTCGGAAGTACAATACAAAGAACTGGGAAAATCAAAAAACAAAAACAAAAATCAATAAAATTAAATGGTGTTGAGAACGATCAAAATTCAGTGAAATCATCTAATAAAACAAATTCTGAAATTAATTCATATAAGAAATCAGAACGTGTTTTAATGGAAAAAAAATCTTCAGTATCCCTTCCAAAAAAAGAAGATTCAAAAAATCAAAATCTAAAAAAAGTAAAAGAAGAAAAAAAAATAAAAAAATTACCAATGAAAAAGGAAACTCCAAAAGTTTCAAAAACAACTAAAAACATTGTATCAAATCTCCTAAAAAAAAATAATAAAGAAAAAAATACTTCTTCTAATATTGACGAGGAATTATCGAATAAGAATAAAGAGAGTTTAAATCAAAATGGGTATTCTTCGACTTATTATAATAATTCGATTTCTGGATCTTATGCTAAAGGATACGGTTTAAACGGGAGAAGTTTACAATCTAAAGGCAAGGTATTGCAAGAATGTAACGAACAAGGATTGGTTGTAGTCAGAATAAGTGTTAATCGCCAAGGAGATGTTGTTTTAGCTGAACCAGGTGTAAAGGGGACTACAAATACTCACCCATGTTTGCTCGAACCAGCAAAAAAAACAGCCCAACTTCATAAATGGCTTCCAGACACCGAGGCACCAGAAATACAAATTGGGTTTGTTGTAATTCAATTTAAACTTGGAGAATAAAATTTGAATAGTTACAAAGAAACATTAAAATGGTTGTTTTCTAAGCTTCCAATGTATCAGCGTCAGGGAGCTGCTGCTTATCGTTCAGGTTTGGATTCAATTAAACGTCTTGATACTTATCTTGGCCATCCTCACAAAAGTTTTAAATCTATTCACATTGCAGGGACTAATGGTAAAGGTTCTACAAGTCATATGATAGCTTCTGTAATGCAAACAGCGGGATATAAAACAGGCCTTTATACGTCACCTCATTTATTGGATTTTAAGGAACGTATTAAGGTGAATGGAGAAGAGATTTCTTCAAAGGAAGTCATGATTTTTATAAACTCAAACAAGGCTTACTTAGAAAAAGAGAGTTTTACATTTTTTGAAATGTCTGTAGCTCTGGCATTTTGGTATTTTAGCAAGGTTGAGGTTGATTATGCTGTAATTGAAGTTGGATTGGGAGGAAGATTAGACGCAACAAATATAATTACTCCAGTTTTGTCAATTATAACAAACATTGGTCTTGACCATACTCAGTTTTTAGGGAAAACACGTGTGAAGATTGCTTTTGAAAAAGCAGGGATCATTAAAAATGAAATACCAGTGATTATTGGAGAAAATGATATTAAAACAAAACATGTTTTTTTAAACAAATCAAAAAAGTTAAACGCACCTTTACACTTTGTCAAAAAAAACCCAATGAATTTCACTTCTGATTTAAAAGGGTTTTATCAAACAAAAAATATTCAAACTGTTGTTACAGCATTTAATCACCTGCCTGATATTAATTTAGATAACTCAATAATTAAAAATGGACTTAACAGAGTTGTCGAAACTACTGGATTAAAGGGTCGCTGGCAGGTTATAAGGAATTCACCCAAAGTAATTTTAGATATCGGCCACAACAAAGAAGCGTTAGGATTAATATCTAATCAGCTTAATGAAATTTCATATAATAAATTATATTTAATTATGGGGTTCACACAAGAAAGAGAAATAAATTCTTTGCTGTCACTTTTTCCAAAAGAAGCAAACTTTTATTTAAGTAGTCCTAATGTTGAAAGGGCCATGCCTGTTTCAATTTTAAAAGCATACTTAAAATCTTCAATTCTAAAAATAAACTATTTTAAATCTATTTCAAAGGCATATCAGGTGGCCTTATCAAATTCAAACGAAGATGATTTAGTTCTTGTAACTGGAAGTACTTTTGTTGTGGCAGATTTACTGAAATATTTGGAAATTAAAAATTAATTTAAAATTTTGAGCTCTTGTTTTAACCTATAAATTTTATATTTGTTTCCGAAAATAAATATTCGGGCGCTTAGCTCAGTTGGTTCAGAGCACCTCGTTTACACCGAGGGGGTCGGGGGTTCGAATCCCTCAGCGCCCACAATTTCACTTATATCTTTAAAAATATATTCAAAATCAAATACATCTTTATATATCAAAATACAATCATTCACCATTTGAACCTCAACATCCTGTTGGGGTTTCTTATTTTAAGATACGAAGAAAAAATCTCTACCTAAAATTATTTTCATCTTCATAGTAGAGAACTTTTATTAATGTACTTTTTTGATAGAACTATTTGTTCATTATTCAAATTTAAGATTATACATTGTTCCATACTTTTCAGAAAATCCTTCTGCTTTTTCAAACTTAAAAAACATATATCCATATTTAGTCTTTTTTAGAGGCAAGAAACTTTCTGAAATAACATCATTTACAGATTTGTTATTTGAGTCTAAAATATTATTGGGGTGACTAAATTCATTATTCCCTTGATTAATTAGAACAGTATTTTGGATGGTTCTTACTGAGTTTACAGTATCTTCATAATCGTTCACCCCATACATGAAAATATCATCAAGATTATCTCCATTTAAATCAATAATATAAACATCTCTTCCTTGCCAATCATTTATTATATCCATATTATTAATAGTTAAACATTTATCGTTACTCTTTAATATGGGAGTTATTGTACCATAATCCTCAGGTAAAATAATTATTGTTGAATTATTTCCGTTTTCAACTTCAACTACATCATGAATTTGATATTCTCCTAATTCATTATTTATTATTTGAGTCTGATTTTCTGTTATATCCCATGACCATATGATCCCTCCACCATAACCAAAAGACAAAACCTCAAGTTCTGGATCATCGTCTATGTTAGAAAATAAAACACTACCAACACTTGCTGGAGGTGATTCCAAATCTATTATTTCATAGTTTCTATTTCCGAGATTCTTAAACAGTGTGATTGTATTACCATTAGGTACCTCCTCTGTTTGAGAATGCCATCTTTGAGAAATTATATCAAGATCACCATCAAGATCAAAATCACTAACATCTGCATGATGATAAAAGAGTTTTTTATTAGAAATTTCTGGAGTTTGATCTTTAACAAATCCATTTTCCGATCCATAGTAAAATTTAAGGAAACCACCTTTAAACCTATTATTAACAATAGAATTTTCCTGTCCGTGATCTACAAGAAAAAGATCATCAAAACCATCATTATCGAAATCTTCAACAAACAATGGTCCTTTGGGGAATCCTACCTCAGGCAATTGGTCAAAAATTGAAAAAGTTCTGTCGTGAAGTTTACCTTCAGTAGAATCAATTTCAAATATTCTTAAGTAATCAAGAGTAGTTGCACCTTCTCGTCCTAAAGTGGCAAACGGAATCAAAATATAATATTTTGAATTTATCGATACAAATCCTAATCCCTCACCTGATTTTCTTTTTGAAGGGGGTGTTTCATAGATAAATTCAAATACTAAATTCTCATTACTATTATTAAACTTGATTTCATAACTCACTACTTCAAATTGTCCCAGGTTTTCCGTTGCAACATAAGTGATGGTCGATATTTCAATAGAATCTAATTTATCTCCATCATTATTTACATCCTGATTTAAATTTTCCTCATTTGATTCAGATAGATTTGAGGATGAGGTTACTTCAATAGTTCTAGTTTGTTCTGTTCCTTTTGAACCAACTCTGGTTTGAGTAAAATTTGAAGTTTGATTAGTAAAGTCAGGACTCCAGTTTCCAAAAGTTTCATTGGTTATAGAGGTCGGTATTTCATCACCATCTGAATCTGAAGAACAACTAACAAATATTATTAAAAAAAATATTAAAAAAAGTAGAAGAATTTGCTTCATATTATCATGCATTTTATAAATTTTCAAAAATATAATTATTATGTATAAAAATCAGATAAAGTTTTGAAAGAAAAAATCTATGAATCAAGGGTAGATTTACTCTAAATTTTAGTTTTAAAAATATTCAATAAAATCTAATAATCAATTAAAATCAGCAGTATATCTCTCTTTTTGTTGTCAAATATTCAATGATTTTACCTCCAAGACTAAC
>CETK01386683.1_pt1 | contig 15060 bp, 15 predicted proteins | sample 361431 | NCBI WGS metagenome assembly CETK01 (sample SAMEA2622452, study PRJEB7988) | marine metagenome | biome: marine biome (ENVO:00000447); feature: surface water layer (ENVO:00002042); material: "saline water (ENVO:00002010), including plankton (ENVO:xxxxxxxx)" | depth 5 m | reverse complement strand
TTGTTTGTAACATTGGACATTTTGATAATGAAATTCAAGTAGATGCACTTAATAAATCAAATGCAAAAAGAGATCAAATAAAACCCCAGCTTGATAGATATACTTTCAAAAATGGAAAACAAATATTTTTACTAGCTGAAGGTAGGCTTGTAAACTTGGGGTGTGCAACTGGACACGCAAGCTTTGTAATGTCTACTTCATTTTCAAATCAGGTATTGGCGCAAGTTTTTCTAGCAAAAAATAAACCTTCAACAGGAATTTATGATCTACCTAGAAAACTTGATGAAGAAGTTGCAAGAATTCATTTAAAGCATCTAGATGCTGATTTAACAAAACTAACGAAATCTCAAGCTGACTATATTGGAGTCAATTTGGATGGACCATTTAAAAAAGATGAATATCGATATTAAATCAATATAATTGTATTTAAGTATTTTTAATTAATTATTTTCAGATTAAAATCGGTTATGATAAAAAAAATTAGAAATCTCATTTTTGACAAAAATTTCTTGTATCCCTTTATAACTATAATTTTCTTAGGTTTAATTATTTTACTTACATCAGATAACTATTATAAGTCATCTGCTAAAATTATATCATACAAATCGGGTGCAAATCCAAACAGCTTTTCATCATTTGCATCAAACTTAATGGGCTCAGAAGTGTCTGACGAAGGGAAAGTTGTTCATAATCCAGATGTTATGATTGGGATCTTAAAGTCTTATACTTTTCAAGTAAGTATTTTAGATGCTATAGTTGATGAAGGTGCCTATAAAAATAAATCAATTCGTGAAGTTTATTTGGATGTATATAATATAAAACTTAAAAAAAATGAAAAAGATTTAGACTTTAAAATAATAAAAAAATTTAAAAAACATTTTTCAGTAAAAAAAGACAGGTTAACATCTATCATTGATCTAAGCATGGAAACCGTAGATAGAGATTTATCTCAATTTATTCTTAATGAAATTTTAAAATCTCTTGAAAAAGAAGTGATTCAGTTTGCAACAAAAATAACAAGGGATAAACTAGAATTTTTTGAGTTAAGAATAAATGAGGTTATACAAAATTTAGAAGAAGCTGAAAATAATCTTGTTGAATATGAATTAAAAAATCAAGCCAGGTCAAGAGTAATTACTTTAGAAATTCAAAGATTGAATAGAAATGTTGTTTTATACAGCAACTCACTAGGACAATTAAGAGTTAATAAAGAAGATCTTTTACTACAACTTGTCGAAGATTCCTCAAAGATTTTTCAAATAGTAGAGCCAACATATCCTTATCTTAAATCAAAACCTCACAGAACGAATGGAATGTTAATTACTATCATTAATAGCTTTATACTAAGTACTGCTTTTGCATACTTTAAAAGAAAAAGATTTAATATTTAATATATGAATTCAAGCTCTCTTAGTGTTCATTTTATTTTATGGACAATAGTCATTTTTATATCCATTATTTCAATTAATTATTGTATTGTTAATGACTATCCTTCATTTTTTATACCAATTTTTTTTCCATTATTATATTATTTAAGTATGCATGATACTATCGACAGCTTTATGAATGATGGAGACTGGTTTAATTTAAAAAATATTCACTTAGCTGGGTTTTTTGTCTTTCTTGTTTTGGGTTCTATTTACTATCTAATCTCTATAAATAATCAACCATCTTTCTTTGTTTTCGACTATAGAATAGCAAATACAGGAATTTTATATATTTTAATAGGGGTTGTTACTTATAAAGTAACATACAATGTATTTGATACTGAATTGCATCTTCAGGTAGATGAAAAAAAAATTCACTTCCCACCTCTAGTTATTTTAGCAGCTATATCATTTCTAATTAAGATATATCTTTCTTTTCAAGAAAATGCTTTAACTTTTTCACTACCTGATTTTGATAGAATTATTAATAATGATATATCAAGAATAAATAATTACTTAACGTATTTTTCATATTTTAATTATTATGTAATTGCAGTACTATCTTTTCTTTTCTTTCAAAATAAACTTCCAAAAAAATTGATAAATTTCTTCTATTTCATAATTATTCTATCAATTTTTTTTGGATTTCTCGTTGGTAAAAAAGAAGAACTATTAAGACTTGCTTTCTTTATAATGGTTCCATTTTCATTACTTAAAGTTAGTAAGATGAATAAATTTAATTTAAGTAAAAAAGTTTTTTTAGGTTTTGCAGTTTTGGTATTATTTGCATTTATAGTTAATCCAATAATACGTTTTGGATTATCAATTTTCAGTGGATTAGATTTTGAAATTGCATTAGCGGTATTAAATGCAGGATCTTCTAGTATAATCACTAGTTCATTTGGTAGCGTTGGATTAGAAGACTCTTCTTTGTTTAATTTATCATTACAATATATGGCAAATAGGGTCTTTCTTTTTAATCTTTTATTACCTGCAATATATTACACCCCAGACTTTATCCCTTTTATGAATTTCGAAAAATATATATACTTGATTCCATTTGCATTTATTCCAAGATTATTTTGGAATGAAAAACCAATAATTCTGGAAAATATAGACTACACATATAATTACATCAATGGACAACTAAATTCTGCGACATCACCCTCATACATAGGATGGGGATATTTAGAATACGGTGTTTTAGGTATAATAATTACAATGATTTTATTTGCTTTAATTTCTGTATTTGTCAATAAGTATCTTTTTCAATATATAAGAAATCCAGTTTTGATTGCAACTTTTTCTTCAGGACTGTTTTTCCATTTGTGGTCCGTAATGGGTTATTTTTTTGGAATGATTGCAGGACTTCCAACAGTATTTGTTAATACTTTTATTTTTTACTTTGGATATCAAATTATATCATATTTTTTAAAATATAAATTGTAAATAGGATTAAAAGTTAATAAAACAACTAATGCAATCATTGTATAAATAAATCTTGATAAAAAATCTAACAATGAACTTGGAACAAAAAATAATAAAGAAAATACTAATATAAGTCCAAACGTAAATTGAGATACCCATAATGTTCTTACTTTGTTCGAAGGAAGATAAAACATTTCAAAAATATATATAAATACAACTAATTTGACTAAAAGACTTATCGCCCAAATTTGATCAAATAAAGATTGATAATTTTCACCTATTAAAATTTTTAATAAATATAGAAATATATTAGAATTTGTTATCAAAAAAATTGAGACGAACATAGCTAGTGAAAGTAAAAAATATCTTAGAAATATTTGGATTTGCTCTTTACCTATTTTTTCATAGATATATGGTCGAAAATACAGTGTTACAGATGAGTGAGAAAACCAATAAATTTGATAAAGGCAATTATATAATGGAGCGTAAAGCCCCAGTGTAGTTGGTCCAAAAAGAATTGATATGGATAGTTTATCAAAATTTTGAATAGCCCAAAACATCAATTTAGAAGGAAGAATACTTTTGGCATAATTAAGTACTTTCAATGAAACTTCTTTTGAAAAAGAATTTTGATAAATAATAAAAATTATTTCACTCCTACAAGCAATTGCAAGATTAATAAAAACAGCAAGAAAAGTAGCAACCAACATTGATTCAACTGTGTTAAAGAAAATATATAATAAAACACTAAGAATCGGCTTCAATAATCCAAATATATTTACATATGCTATTTTTTTAAAATTTTTTCTAATATTTAAAATCGATAAAATATAATTTCTTAGAGAATCAAAAATAAAAATTGTGCTTATGAGACCAATAAAGCTCAAAATTTTAATTTGGAAAAAATAACCAATAATTGATAGAATAAACCCACTCATTGCTAAAGGAATGAAAGAAAACTTTATATATCCATTTATGCTTTTTAAGACTGATGAGTCATTTTGACCAAAAACTAGAATTGATTGTATTAATGGTTGATAAATAAATCCATTTAACAAACCTACAGCAGTCAAACACAAAGTATAAACTCCAAAATCTTGAGGAATAACATTTCGAGTAATAAGAATCATAGCAATGATAGATTGGAGAACAACAAAAGATTGAGATAGAAAAGAGAAAAATAAATTTTTATCGAATTTCATGTAAATTTGGATAAATGAAATATATTCTAAATCCATTACAAAAAAAACACTTATTATCAATTGAAGAAATAAATGACGATACTTAAAAAAATTAGTATCTTTTTTTTTCATAATTTTCTTTAAAATATCAATAATATGAATAAAGCATTTGCAATCATTCTACTGACAGTCCTCTCCCCTCTGTTAGTATTAATTTCCATTTTTATAATTTTGGTAGATGGATTTCCTATATTTTTCACGCAGCAAAAATATGGTCGAAATAATAAAATTTTTAGATTATATAAATTCAGGACAATGAAAAATAATTCCCCTTTATTGCCAACTGAAAAGTTTGAAGATGCAGAAAGTTATATAATATTCGGAGGTAAATTTATGAGAAAATATAGCTTGGATGAATTGCCCCAATTCTTAAATATTATTTTAGGAGATATGAACTTTATTGGGCCAAGACCTGCAATGACAACAAAAAATGAACAAATTGTACAGGATATGAGATCAAAAAGGAATATTCATACTATACAACCTGGAATAACAGGTTGGGCACAAGTAAATGGAAGAGATTTAAATTCATTTGAGCAAAAAGTAGAGTTAGATTATTACTACTATAAAAATAAAAGCGTTACATTAGACTTACTAATTATCTTAAAAACATTCAAAATTATCCTATTCCCTAAATACATCAAGCATTAATTTTTTAAATATGAAAAAATAAAATGAAATCATCATTTAAAACATTTATTGCTAAAGTTCTATTAAAAATAAAAAACTCACTTTTATCAATAATCCAAAAGGGTTCTTTTAAACAAATCAATCGAGATAAAATTAATAAAATCTTAATTTTTAAAAATGGTGGAGTTGGTGATATTATTGCAACCTATCCTGCAATAAATAATATAAGAAACAAATTTAAATCAGCTGAAATTCACTTACTAACCAGCTCAGGTTCAAGCAAAAAAAATACATCATCAATTCTTTTAAACCAAATGAAGGTCGATAAAATTATAGATCTGGATATTGAAAATTTTAACTGGAGTAAAAAAATTGAATTATTTAGACAACTTAAAAAAAGTAATTATGATTTAATTATTATATTAACAGATAGTCTTTCTAATTTCAAAAGAGAATTGAGAAATATACTTTTTTTTAATCTTTGTAGTCGTAAATATGTGTTTGGCTCTAAATTAAATAGGCCCGGATTGTTTGATTTAGATTACGCAAAACAAGATAATTATCCTTTTATCAATGAATATGAAAGAAATGTACTTAATGTAGAGCCAATCACATTCACACGTAAAATTGATTTAACCTATAATTTTAATGTGCAAAATAAAAATAAATTTAAAATTGGAGGCAATCATAGAAAAAATATAACTATAGCTATTGGAGCAAAAAGAAGAAATAAAATTTGGGATTATGAGAACTTTCTTAAACTTACCAGAAAATTAATTGATGATGGTTTTAATATATTTTTCATTGGAGGTAATAGCGAGAAAAAGACTTGTGATACAATTATAAATAATATTGATTTAAATCATCGAAATAGATGTGAGAATTTTTGTGGTACAGCAAACTTCAACGATAGTATATATATTATTAGCTTATCAGAATTTTTAATATCAAATGATAGTGGCGCAGCTCACCTTTCATCTTTTACTGATACTAAATGTATTACAATACAATCTTCATGTGATTTTGAAGGTTTGTGGTATCCAATTAAATCGAAGAAATATGTTATAAGATCAAATAAAAATTGTCTAAAAGGGCATTTATGCAATAAAAACTATTTTTGTGGTCAAGACATTACGGTTGATATGGTTTACCAAAAAATAATAAAATCATAAATGAATATTATTTTTAATACTATGTTGTTATCTTAAGATTGATGAAAAATTCTAATTACTCGGTGATTGTTTTGGGAGATTTAATTCTAGACCAATATATAAAAGGTGAAGTAAGTCGTATCTCACCAGAAGCTCCAGTTCCAATTCTCAAGCAAAATGAAACATATCATGTTCTTGGGGGTGCACTAAATGTATCGCAAAATCTCAAAAGCCTTGGATTAGCAGTATATCCATTTGGTACTATTGGTAATGATAACGCTGGTGAAAAAATAATTAAAACCTTAAAAAAACAGAAAATTCCCACAAAAAATATCTTAGTAAAAAAAAATTTTATTACATCAGTAAAAACGCGCTTTGCCTATAAAAATCATCATTTACTTAGATTAGATAATGAACAATCCGCAAATTCTATCAAAAATGATAAAAAAATTTTTGATCAGTTAACAAAACAGATTAGTAAAGTTGATTTTATTTTAATTAGTGATTATGGAAAAGGTGTCTGTTCAAACAATTTATTAAAACAAGTTTTAGATATCTCTCAAAAGAATAATATTAATGTGTTTATAGACCCAAAGGGTAAAAATTATCACAAGTATCATGGCGCTTTTTGTATTACCCCAAATGTTATGGAAGCTGAGCATGTTTTAAATAAAAAATTAAACACAAATCTAGATTTTGAAAAAGCAGCAAAAGAAATTTGCATAAAATTTAATATTGAAAATTGCATTATTACACGCGGTGGAAATGGTTCAACAATTTATGATTCAAAAAAATCAAAATTTTATCATCCTTCAGCTAAAAAAGTTGAAGTTTTTGATGTGAGTGGCGCAGGTGATATATTTATATCTGTACTTGCTTATAATTATTCAACCTCACTAAAAAAATCCTTACTTAACTCTACAAAAATAGCGCATGAACTAGCAACAGAGTCTGTTAAACATTTTGGTACATTCTCACTTGAAAGTTTAAACTAATGAAGAAAGTATTATTAACCGGAAACGAAGGCTTTATTGGCAAAAATATTTATAGAAAATTGTCAAACAACGATAGAATATCAGATATTTTTTTAATTGAAAGAGATTTTGTTATTAGAAGTAATTGGGTTAAAGAGCTTGATCATACAGTTAAATCAAGTGATTATATTTTACATGTCGGTGCAATTTCAGACACGATGTTACAGGATGCTAACAAAATGATGAAATATAATTTTGAATTTAGTAAATCATTATTTGATTCAGCTGCAGATCATAATAAAACGGTAATATACTCCTCTTCAGCAGCAAACACTGGTGAATCAGGACTTCCGTCGAACATTTATGGTTGGTCTAAATATATTGCAGAACAGTATGGAATGGCGAAACTCAACAGCTTTATTGCATTAAGATATTTTAATGTTTATGGTCCTGGTGAGGAAAATAAAGGAAAGATGTCTTCGGTCGCTTATCAAGCATATAAAAGAGGTAGTTTTAGATTGTTCCCTAAAGAACCTAAAAGGGATTTTGTTTATATAGATGATGTAGTTGATGCTACTATTTTCCCGATCTTTAATAGTGTTGAGAAAAATGTATATGAGGTTGGTTCCGGACAAGCAAGGACCTTTGAAGATGTATTGAGTGCGATGGGTCTAAAATTTGATTATCATGATGAAAAGAGTATTCCTAATGGTTATCAGTTTTTTACAAAAGCTGATAACAAAAAGTTCATTAAAGGATGGAAACCAAAATATATGCTTGAAGATGGCATTAAAAGCTATCTAAAATATTTATCTAAATAGCTTATTATTTCAAGTATTGTTTATTAGTAATTAGTGATTTAGATTTTGATTCTAATTTATGATAATTTTAGGAATAAACGCATTTCACCCTGACTCTTCAGCTTGTATTGTAAAAGATGGAAAAATTTTAGCTGCAATTGAGGAAGAAAGAATAGTTCGTTTAAAACATTGGGCTGGTTTTCCAAAAGAGTCAATTAAGACATGTTTAAATATTGCTGGTATTACCATCAATGAAGTGGATAAAATTGCGATAAATCGTGATCAAAAAGCACATCAATATGAAAAAATTTTATTTACATTAAAGAATCGTCCTTCTCTAAGTAATATTTATAATAGAATTCAAAATCGTAAGGATGTTGGTAGTGTTGATAAGCTCATAGCTAATCTATTTGATGTTGATGTAGATTTAATAAGTAATAAAATTGTCCCTGTTGAACATCATTTTGCACATTTAACAAGCACATTCTTTACCTCTCCTTTTGAAGAGTCGGTAATTTTATCAATAGATGGATTTGGTGATTTTTTATCAACAATGTGGGGCTTTGGTAAAGGCAATAATGTAGAAGTTGATGACTATGTGACCTTTCCTCATAGCTTAGGAATGCTTTATCAAGCAATTACTCAATACTTAGGGTTTGCTAATTATGGGGATGAATATAAAGTAATGGGTATGGCGGCATACGGTGAACCTAAATTTATTGATGAAATAAAACAATTAATCAAGCCAGTTGAGAACGGAAAATTTGAATTAAATATTGACTATTTCAATCATCCCATTGAAGGTGTAAGTATGGAATTTGATGGTGGATATCCAACAATTGGAAATGTTTTTTCAAAGAAGATGATCAATCTTTTAGGAGATCAAAGAAGCAAGGAAGACCCAGTAGAGCAAAAACATAAAGATATTGCATGCTCACTTCAAAAAGTTTACGAAGAAACCTTGATTCATATATTAAAACATTTAAATAAAAAATATCCTCATACCAAAAAACTATGTTTAGCTGGAGGTTGTGCACAAAATTCACTGGCAAATGGGAAAATTACTTCATTGACAGATTTTGATTCCGTTTGGATTCAACCAGCGGCTGGAGATGCTGGAGGAGCTCTTGGAGCTGCCCTAGCTGTAAGCAACCAAGAGTTAAATGAAAAAAGACATATAATGCACTCTCCTTCTTTAGGACAAAGTTTTTCAAATAATGAAATTCAAAAAGTTTTAAATAATTACAATCTTGAAGAGTTTAACTATATTTTTATTGAAGAAAATGAACAGCTTGTTGATAAAATTTCTGAATTACTCATTGATGGAAATGTAATTGGATTTTTTCACGGTGCATACGAATGGGGACCAAGAGCTTTAGGGAATAGAAGTATTATTGTGGACCCCCGTATAGCAGATATGAAGGGTTTATTAAATGAAAAAATTAAAAAACGTGAAAGCTTCAGACCTTTTGCTCCAAGTGTTTTAAGAGAACATGTATCAGAATGGTTTGAAAAGGATGAAGATGTCCCTTTTATGACACATGTTTTTAATATAAAAAATGATAAAAAATCAATTATTCCTGCAGTAACTCATGAAGACGGTACAGGAAGACTCCAATCAGTGACAAAAGATTTTAATCTAAGATATTATGAAATAATTAATGATTTCTTTTTAAAAACAGGCGTTCCAATGATACTTAATACTTCATTCAACGAAAATGAACCTATTGTAAGCACACCAAAAGAAGCCCTGGAGTGCTTTTTAAGAACAAACATGGATGTTATTGTTCTTGAAAATCATATTATTCTAAGAAAATAATATCTATAAAAGATAATTAATTTATAAATTGAATTATTTTGAGAGTTACACAACTAATAGCTGATATAAATAAAGAAGTAGGTGGACCTTCTAACAGCGTTCCTGCAATAGCAAAATATCTTAATAAAACGATTGATATAGAATTAGCATGTTTTAAAAATGATATACAAGATAAGAGTTATGTTAAATCATTTAAGTCTAATAATCCTTTTTACTTTTCGTACGAATTGTACAAGTATTTAATTTTTAGAAGCAATGAAGATAATATTATACACTCCCATGGATTATGGTTGTACACAAACATTGTGCCTTATTTTATTAAACAAAAAAAAGATGTAAAATTTGTATTATCCCCTAGAGGAACTTTAAGTCAATGGGCTTTAAATAAATCAAAAATAAAGAAAAAAATCGTTTACAATCTTATGTTTCAAAAAAAGGCTCTTAAGTCTATCGATTGTTTCCATGCAACTTCGAAAATTGAATATGATGAAATAAGAAATTTTGGCTATCGTCAACCTGTAGCAATCATTCCAAATGGGATTGAAAAGCAAAAAATTATCTATAATAAATCAAATCATGTATCATTTTTTGGTAGAATAAATGATAAAAAAGGTATTGAATTATTAATAAATGCATTTTCAGATGTTAGCAATAAACTTGATTTCGGACTTAAAATATTTGGCATCAAGGAAGATGAAAACTATTATAATAAAATAAAGAAAATGATAAAAAATAACTCAAGAATCAAGTTGATGGATCCAGTATATGGTGAAGATAAAATAAAATCCTATCAAGAAAGTATTTTTACTTTAATGCCCTCATTCTCTGAAAATTTTGGAAATATAGTTTTAGAATCACTAATAAATGGAACACCGGCTTTATCCACAAAGTATGCGGCATGGGATAAATTAGAAATTAAAAATTGCGGTTTTCTTTGCTTACCTACCGAAGATTCTATCAAAGAAAAGCTATTAAAAATAAATAGCCTGGACAAGAGTGATCTCAAAATTATGAATGAAAATTCAATTAATTATGCACAAACCTTTTTGTGGGAAAACATTTCTTTAGATTATATAAATTTGTATAAATGGTTAAATAATGAAAGTAGTAAACCGAAATTTATTTTTGACTAATTATGAATGATATAACAGTTATAATTTTAACTTTTAATGAAGAAATGCATATTGAAAGATGCATTAACTCTGTTAGAAATATTGCTAATAGAGTTATATTAATAGATTCATATTCTGATGATAAAACTTCTCAAATTGCAGAAAAGTTAGGTGCTGAAATTTTTAAAAGAAAATGGCCAGGAAACCAGGCTAATCAACTAAATTGGGCCTTAGAAAATATATCCATTAAATCAAAATGGATTTTACGTTTAGATGCAGATGAATATTTAACAGATAAACTATCAAATGAAATTAATCAAAAACTACCATCAATAGACGAAAATGTGAGTCATGTATTTTTAAAAAGAGAAACCTTTTTTCTTGGAAGTAAGGTACACTTTGGCGGTACAACAAATATAGAATTACTTAGAATGTGGAAAACTGGACTTGCAATATGTGAAGATAGATTAATGGATGAACATATGATTGCTTTATCTGGAGATGGAATAATTTTTAATAATTTACTCATAGATGATAGCTTAAGAGAATTACACTGGTGGATTTCAAAACATAATGACTATTCTTCTAGAGAGGTTATTTCAATATTAAATGAGAGGTTTAATTTTTATGAAGAAGAAAATTTAAATGATAATTTTCTAGGTTCACAATCTGAAATTAAAAGATCTCTTAAATCTATTTATTCAAAATTTCCTCTATTTGTAAGACCATTTTTATATTTTATTTATAGATATTTCTTGATGCTTGGCTTCCTAGGAGGATACAATGGCCTAATAAGACATTTTTTACAAGCATTTTGGTATAGATTTCTAATAGACGCCAAATTATTTGAAATACAAATGAAATGTGGAAATGATAAGAAGAAAATAGCTAAGTATATTTTGGATAATTGGAAAATCAATGTGGAGGTATAACAATTGAAAGTTAGTATTATAACAACATGCTATAATAGCGAGTCAACAATACTTGGAACGATAAAGTCAGTTGAAAACCAAACCTACAAAAATATTGAACATATTATAATTGATGGTAATTCAAGTGATAAAACTATAGATATAATTAATAATAATTTAAATAGCAAAATGAAAGTTATATCTGAACCTGATGATGGATGTTACGATGCTTTTAATAAAGGAATTAATAAAAGTACAGGTGAAATTATTGGTTTTCTACATTCTGATGATGTGTTTTATTCAGATACTGTTATTGAAGAAATGTGTAAAAAAATTGGTGATGCACCTGGAATATATGGAGATTTAATATACGTCGCAGAAAAAGATATAAATAAGAAAATAAGGTATTGGAAATCTAAGAAATTTAATAAAAGTAATTTTTATTTTGGTTGGATGCCAGCTCATCCAACGCTCTATCTTAGAAAAGAGATTTATGATAAATATGGCGACTATAAAACAAATATTGGTACTGGAGCAGATTATGAATTTACTGTTAGGGTTCTTTTCAAAAATAATATTAAATGCGAATATTTACCAAAAATTATAACTAAAATGAGGGTTGGCGGATTAAGTAGCAACAATTTTAAAGATAGACTGATAGCTCATTTTTATGACTGGAGAGCTTGGACAGATAACAAAATAAGTGTATTTCCTTTTTGGGTAATTCTAAAACCTTTATCAAAAATTAAACAATACTTATAAAATATAAATCAGCTTTAATTGGTATTGGTTAGATTTTTAGATTCTCACGAATTTTAGTAGCAGATATCTTCTTAATTTTTTCTGGTGGATAATGTTCAATAATTTCATAACCTACACCTCTGCCATAATTTATCGACTCAATATCTGGTATAATGATGACTTTAACTCTACCTTTATTGATAAGCTCATCTAAATTTTTTTCAATATTTAATTTAACTTCTTCAGGGTTATAAGGATTTTTATCATCTTTATCTACCTCTCTAATAGCAATAAGTACGTTTTTACCTTCTAATAGTCTTTGATCTATCAGCCATCTATGACCATCATGCCAAGGTTGCCATCTACCTATAAAAAGAGAGTATTTCATCAGCACTTTCTCCTATTTTTTTATTAGTTGTATCAATAGATATAAAATCTTTTATTGGTTTTGTATAATCTTTTGAAAAAAAATTTTCTCGCCCTCTTATTTCAGTGGTATGTAGGTAAACTTCAAAAACATTGGTTCTGTTTTTAAACTCTTCTCTTAATTCTATATATGGTGCCACTAAAGACACTATAACAAGAAAGCCTTTATTTTGACAAAATAAGGCTAGGTTCTGACCTAACCTAATATTTGCGAAGCGTCCATCTTTTGAATAATCTTGATTCTCAGTTAAAATTCTTAAATCATCACCATCTATTTGGATAATCTCTGTATTTGAGAATTGATTATCTAGAGATAAAGTTTCTTTTATTTTGTTTGATAAAGTCGTTTTACCAGATCCTGGTTGTCCAGTAAGCCAGATTATTGAATGTTTCACATTATTATTCACTATTTACAGCTCTTCCCTTCAATTCTTCCCAGTCTCTTTCTGATCTAACTTTTAAATTTGTTTCCCAAGTACCTAAAAGTACATTCAAATCTAAATTCTTTGACTTACCATAACTAATTAATGCTTGAATATCTTTCGGAAAACAACTACCACCAAAACCAAGCTTGCCATCGATTCCAGGCACTTGAAGATGCGATTGACCTACTCTAGAATCCAGAGCAAATCCCTCAACAGCCTTATTCCAATCAACATTAGATTTATCAGCTACCATTTTCATCTCATTCATAAATGATACCTTTGTAGCTAAAAAACAATTATTCATATATTTAATAAGTTCTGCTGTTGCAAAATTTGTTTTTATTATAGGTTTTTTACCAAATCTTGACAAATATAAATGCTCAACTCTTTCAACATTATTATTTGCTCCACCAAGAATAATTCTATCTTGGTTAAGAAAATCATTTTTTGCATTTCTTTCTGTTAAAAATTCTGGATTGAAAACTAATCTTAGTTTTTTATACTTCCCTTCAAAATATTCAGTAGTACCAGGAGTTACTGTTGATCTAATTAAAATGATATTATCTTCATTATCATAAACATCTGAAATAGATTTTAGGGCTAGATCTAAAATGCTCAAATCGATGCTTCCATCTTGCTTAGCAGGTGTAGGTACCGAAACAAAGGTATAATCACTGTGATTTATGGTATCTTCTAGAGTATTTAAAGACTTTTCTGGGTTAATATCAAAAACTCTTATTTCAGATTTAAAAGTGTCAGTAGAGGTAAACCCATTTTCTACTGCTGACCCAACAAATCCACGACCTAAAATACCTATATTAAATTTATCACTCATTTATAATTGAATATTAAATTTTTTCTACCTGACTTTTGATCCAATCAAAAGTCTTTTCCATGCCTTTGGCAAGGGGATAATTTGGTTCCCATCCTATTTTTTCTCTAAAGAGGGCATTGTCTGAATTTCTTCCTCTAACACCTTCAGGAACTGGAAAGCCATATTTTTCTTCAAATTCTTTTCCACCCAGATTATTAATTGCAACGTCTTTTCCAGATAAATCAATAGCAATTTGTGCTAATTGATTTATAGAAACCATTTCTTCTGAACCAATATTTACTGGATTTGTAAAATCGGAATCCATCAATTTTTGAACTGCCTCAATACATTCATCAATATATAGAAAAGATCTTGTTTGAAGTCCATCACCCCAAACCTCTAGACTATCGCCATTTTTGGCTAATACTGCTTTTCTACACATAGCTGCAGGAGCTTTTTCTTTACCCCCATCCCAAGTACCTTCAGGCCCAAAGATATTATGAAATCTTCCTATTCTAACATTAAGATTATAATTGCGTGCAAACGCCATGTACAGTCTTTCGCTAAAAAGCTTTTCCCATCCATATTCACTATCAGGTGCAGCAGGATAAGCACTATCTTCAGCGCACATCGGATTATTGGGATCTTCTTGATTGTAAGCAGGATACATACATGCTGATGATGAATAAAAAACTTTTTTTACTCTTTTTTTAACTGATTCATGAACAACGTTAAGATTAATTAAGCCAGAATTATGCATCACGTTGGCATCATTATCTCCCGTAAATATGTAACCAGCTCCGCCCATATCCGCTGCAAATTGATATACAAGGTCCATATCTTTTTCAATGACTCTATCAACAAGAAGTGGGTCTCTCAAATCACCAATAACAAAATCATCAGCATGTGATTCAGAAAATTCAGTGTGTTTTAAATCAACAGCTCTAACCCAATAACCTTCTCTTTTTAATCTTTTGACCATATGGCTTCCAATGAAACCACCTGCTCCCATTACGACTGCTTTTTTCATATTTATCTCACGATGTTTATTTTATAATAATTAAGATACATTTTAAGTTATAAAATATTAAATAAAAATAGTAATATAACTAACATAAAGGGCCCATAGCTCAATTGGTTAGAGCAACGGACTCATAATCC
>CETK01157574.1_pt1 | contig 15114 bp, 14 predicted proteins | sample 361431 | NCBI WGS metagenome assembly CETK01 (sample SAMEA2622452, study PRJEB7988) | marine metagenome | biome: marine biome (ENVO:00000447); feature: surface water layer (ENVO:00002042); material: "saline water (ENVO:00002010), including plankton (ENVO:xxxxxxxx)" | depth 5 m | reverse complement strand
GTAATACAAGAGAAGCTTATGAGAAATACATGAAATCTAATCCAAATACAACATTAGATACAGGAACACCTGTAACAGACGTTCAAACTGAATTAGAAAAAAGAGCAGGTGCAACTAAAGTTCCAACTGGGATTGAGATAACTACTGAAGATCAAAAAGTTCAAACAGATGAGTTGTTAAAAAATCCTGCACAGTTAAGCCAAGTTAATATACAAGCTGCTCAAGTACCTACGACTGGATTAGAGGTAACAGTACCTCAAACTAAATCGGCTGAAAAATATACTGCACAAACTATAGATGGAACACCTGAAGCTGTTTCAGCACAAGGTAAATTATCTTCTGAAGCAGTGGTTGGTGATATAACAGGAACAGTAAGCGAACAATCCATAGTTGAAGCAGCTCAAGGACAGATATCTGAAAAAGCAACAGTTCAATACCAAATAGGGGAGTTGTTCAAATCATTTGAAGAAGGGAAACCACCCCCTGCGTGGGCTGCACCTGCCATGAGAGCAGTGGGAGCAGTTATGCAATCTAGAGGTCTTGGTGCATCTAGTATGGCTTCTGCCGCAATAACTCAAGCAATAATTGAAGCAGGCATACCTATAGCAAAAGCAGATGCTGATCGCTATGCTCAAATGGATTTAGCTAACTTAAATAATCAACAACAAGCAGTTATGCAAAACGCTGTTACTTTTGCATCTATGGATAAAGCTAATCTTGATGCACGTATGCAAGTTGCAGTAAACAATGCTAAATCTTTTCTTACACTTGATTTACAGAACCTATCAAACGAACAAAAAATGTCAGAAATAGATTATGCAGGTAAATTACAATCAATGACAAGTAATGCTGCAGCAATAAATGTACAAAAACAATTTAATGCACAATCCCAGAATCAAATAGATGAGTTTTTTGCGTCACTTGGTTCTCAAATTGAATCAACAAATAAAAATAGAGTTGCTGCACAAGAACAATTTAATGTGAATGAAGCTAATGCTACTGCTGAATTTGTAGCAAGTCAAAACAATCAACGTGAACAATTTAACGTCTCTATGGCTACACAAATAGATCAGTCTAATGCAGTCTGGCGTAGAGAAATAAATACGGCAAACACAGCAAATCAAAACGCAACTAATCAACTAAATGCACAAAATTTGTTAAATATAAATCAGTCTTCACTTAACGCTTTGTGGCAAAAATACAGAGACGAAGCAGGATGGGCATTTGAAATAGGGCAAGATGCTGAACAAAGATACCATGAAATAGGATTACTCGGTATGGAAACATCTGCTAATACAGGTTTATACGATAAACAATCAGCTACAACTATGAGAACAGAATTGGGTAAAGCTATTCTAAATGGTTTGTACAAAGTTAAGTTTACTTAAAGGTGAAAAATGTTTGATAGATTATTTGATGGAATGGGCAGTTTAATTAATGAGTATATTCTTGAGCCTGCTTTTGATACAACAATAGGAGAATTGTACCAAGACAGTTTAGTACAATCAGCTTATGAAACTGTTAGTGGAGCTTTAACTACAGAATTGTACAGAGCAGGAGGAGACGAGATCGGAGCAGGAAGACCTGTTTCAATAGCTAGTATAGCAAAAGATTTTGCAGGTGGATTTTTAAATGTGGGTGCAGGTGGTAGTAATATTTACAAGTCTGGATCTGTGCGAATGCCAACTGTGCAACAAGTATCAGCACCTCGTTCACAAACAGGAAATATTAGATTTACCCCAACTCAAGTTAATTTAATGAATAATATGGGTATGACAAACGCTGTTGCATCAAATTTAGCAAAAGCTGCAGCTTCAAACGTACCAAGTATAAGAGCTACCGTAGATGGTTTAATAAGAAGTGCAAATAGAAGATCAGGGGTAAAGACTAGACTAGGTGGCTCTGCAGTAGGCAGGGTTGCAACAAAAACAACAATGCCGTATTCACGTAAACCTAAATATTTTAGCTGAGCATAAAAATGCAAATACCTATAAAAACAAGAAACAGACCTATAAGCCAACCTTTTAACAGAGGACCTGCAGGGTGGAGTTTAACTGAACCTCTTGGTAAGTGGGCGTGGGAAAAACCACCCAAATACGCAGTTCCGGGAGAAGCAGTTAATGATATTATAGAAAAAATAGAAGGCTCAGAAGCTCTATATGAACAATTTACAAAACTTATGTTTGCAGGTATATCTATAGAAGAGATAATAGATACTGTTGCCATAGGTGGATTTATGGAAGGACAGTTTAGTCCAGATGTTGCAGAGATAATAAAACCTCCCCTTGCTATATATTTTTTAGGTATGGCTGCAGAAAATGAAATACCAGTAAGAGTTTTTAATACGGCAAATGGTAAATATCAAGAGGACAGAGGTATATCTAATGATGACATGGAGATGATAATGAAAGAAAACAATCCATCTCTTTACAAATTTTTAGAAAGTAAAGCACGAGAACAAGACGAAATAACAACAGAAGAACAGCCTATTCAAGGTGGGTTTTTAGGTGTAGCAACAATTGTAGATAAGAAAGAAGAAGAATAAAATGGGATTGTTAGATTTTTTATTTAAAGGTCAAAACTTTGGTGAGGTCCTTGGTGGCGTGGCTATGCAATACAATAAAATAAGTGATGAGCAAAGGGCCGCAGAGTTTGAAGAAAAACAATTAGATAAAAAAATTCAAGCTGAAAAGGATACTCAACTCGAAATAGCACGAGAGAAATTAAAGGTTAATAAATTTAATCCAAAAGAGTTTAGACAAAAAGAAAGGATAAAGGCTGAAGAAAAAGCAAAAGTTGCAAAGCCTGATCCTAATTTGTTTACTTTGGACTTAACAAAAACTGAAGGTCTTTTGGATGATAGTTTAAAAGAAAAATTTGTAGTTAAAGTTCCTGAATTTGTAAAAGGCGACACAATAGGTAATGCAGATAGAAGGTTAATAGAGTATTCTAAAGTATTCCCTAGAGATGTTTTAGAAAAATTAAGAAAAGAACCCTTATTTAATAGAAATAAAGGAGGAGATACAAAATTAGTTGCATCCTTAGATGGTTTACAAAGTAACATAATTGGGTTATACAAAGAATTATCAGGAAAACAACCAGTAATTACAAAAGATTTGGGTGTATCTAAAGGTGAGATGACTTTATTACCTAAAAATGTTTTAGAGAGAATGTTTATTAATCATCCTTTTTTACAAAATAAGTATTTAAGTGACGCAGGTATAAGTGCGAAAGAGTTTAATAAACAAAGAGGTATTACAGTATCTAGCCCAAAGATGACTGGAGACAAAGGTGTTGTTATAGATATATATGACGATACTGCAAATAACTATTCTTATTACGAAGATAAAACTGAAAAAGGCATAATGAAAACAGATATTGCTATCAATAATCTTAACGCAGGTGCTTTTAAAAATTTAAATTTAGCACAAAAAAAATATTACTTTGATGAATTAGCTCAAGGTGTAGGAGAAAAAGATGGTGGGTTTTTAATTAAAACTGCTTTATCTCTTAAACCTAAAGTAGCTAATTACACAGAAGCTTTACAAAGACCCCTACCTGAAACAGCGTTTGCCATAAAAAAGTTTTTTAATGATCACCCAGATAGAGATAAGTTTAAAAAAAACCTTCAACTTGCTTTATACGCTATACGAATAGCACTGCCTGAGACAATAGACGATGGTGCGATATTTAAAGACCAAAAATTTAGGGGGATATTTCAAGGTAGAGCTTTTGAAGATACAACAGAAGGTAAATTAATATTAGAAGAAGAAAAAAGAAGTTCAAGAAACAGAGATTTAAAACAAGTTGGTTTTCCTAAACCAGAGCAAGTAGAATTTAAAAAACAATCAAACAACAGAATTATAGAGATAACTAATGCTTTAAAAGATGTTATACAAAAAGGTGGGGGAATAGATCCTAAAACAGGTCTTCACACTCCTGCACTTGTAGGACTCGCAAAAGATGTTTTTATTAATTTTGAAGGTGCTATGAGTCAGGCACAGCAATTTGGAGAAATATTTACTGGTTTGTTTAAAGATGAAAAATCCATAAAAGCAGTAGAAGGAGCTAGAGACAGAGCAATAGCAGCTTATGATAAAATTCAAAAAGCACAAGCAGATGGTCAGCCTATTAGAGCTGCACTTTTAATTGATTACTACGCTGAAATTTTAACATTTACTATGGCAGGAACGATACAAAGTGGATCACAAGGCACAGTTGATACACGAACAATATCCGACTCAGATGTAAGAAGAATAGGTAATGCTTTAAGACAAAAATTAGCTCTTGCAATAAGAGGTGATACTACTGTTTTAGATGAAATATTGTTAGATTATGGTAGGAAAAAATTTGTTCTTGATAACATAACATCACCAAATAGAAGAAATCAAAGTGCTGCTGTATTATATAACAGGGTTTTAGAGGATGTATCTTTATTTGATGCAAGAAGTTTAGAACAAAACTATGATGTTGAACCTGACTTAAAAGAAATAGATATACTAGATGTAGACAAGACAAAACCAGAAAATCAACAAAATTTAAGTGATAAAATGGATGAGGAACTTAACCCATTTGTAAATCGAGACAAACAACAATCATCAAATAAACTTACTTTTGCAAATTAAAAATTATGGAAACAACACAGCAAGAACAAGATTTTAGTAAACCTTTGGTGAATCCAACTAAAGGTATTGTGACAGCCAAAGAAGCTAGAAGAAAACGAGGCTTGCCTGAACCGGGAGAGTTTGAAAAAACTCCTTTTGTATCTTCAGGAATAACAGATTACAGAAACTCAAGATTTGCGTCTTTGTTTAATAATGATGACTTTAGAAACGCTATGTTAAATTACAACTACGCTGAAGCTAACGTTAATAACTTTGACTACTTAAAGACAGGTATAGATAGATTGGGTAGACCTACAAGTTCAAAAAGTATTTTAAGAGAAGTTGATAAAGGGACATTACCTGATGATTTTTTATCAACCCAAGACTCTCCTTACAATCTGACTAGAAAAGATTTACAACGAAATGTTATTAGACCAATACAACTTGATCCAAGTATTAATACTAAACCTGTGGGAAGAGAACAAGAAGATGAGTTAATAAACGCAAAACTTAATTTTATGTTAACAAACCCCATACAAAGCAAAGCTATGGGCAATATCTTTTCATTTGCTATTCAAGATGGTGCAGGTAATAAATACGTTATACCTATGCTTGAATCATCTAAAACATTAATAGAAGAAGACAGACAAACAGGTAAAGTATCATACAAACCGAGAGATGAGTCTGCAGATACAACAAAAGCAGAATCTCAAAAAAGATTTTTTCAATTGTTAAAGAATTTACCAAAAAATCTTGACAATGTAAAGATAGCTGAACTCGTGTATGCACAAGAAAACGGATCTCTTGAAGATTACAGAAGAAAACATGGTATATCTGACTTCGTAAAGTTCTTTCCTAATTTAGCTGTAGGCACATTAGAGCTTGCAACTAAAGGAGTTGCTGCCATGAACAATCATATTTACGATATGTTTGGAGCAGACAGTAATAAAATAGATACGTCTAAAATAGATTTTAAAGGTTTAAAATATGGTGCTGAAACATTTTCAGATATGACAAACGGATTGGTGACACCTGATGGAGCTGCAGCAATATTAGCTTACTCACCTGATCTTAAAACCTCAGTAGGAAGAGAAATAGGCCCAAGTGCAGTTCTTTACGGCATAACTTTAGGAGGTGGTTTAACGATAGGTGCAATAAAAAACAAAAATTTTAGAAATTTTGTTAAAGAGACTTATCAATCTAATACTTTTTCAGGGGGTCTTAAAAAAGCTGCCAAACAAGGATATACTGATTTTGATGTGTTTGATCAGTATTGGAACGCAAATAACATAGGATTTTTTAAAAACTTTAGAAAAGATTTTTCTACATTCACTATGCGAATGGACATGGAAGGAAAGGCAGCGTTACTTGGGGACAAAAGATATAAAGATAAACTTTTGTTCTTAAAAAACAAGTTAAGAGGAGAGCAAATAAAAAAACAAAGACTTGAAGAACAATACAAATCAAAACCTACTCCTGACAATAAAATTTTACTTGAAAAGCAAAATAAAATTACTGAAAGAATAGAAAAAAATTTAAGCAACGAGTTTGCTAAATCCAACATACCTTCAACTTTTACAGGTTTGTTTAGAGACGAAGTAGGTGCAGCTATAGGTATAGGAACTGCTAATTTTATGTATCAGAGAAATAATGTAGACCCTGAGGATATGTTACCTCCATTGTATCTTTCTTTAATATCTGGTGTTGGTGGTGTTGTAGCAACTGATCTTGGTGTGAGAGGAACAGGCTCGTTATTTAGATATTTAAATGACATGAGAAAAAATCAATTTGGTTTTTCACTTGAAACAGCAGGTCAAAAAGGAAGAGCAAGAGAAGCTTTACAATGGATATCTAGAGCCGATCCTGTAACTCAAAAAGAAATACTCGATAACGCAGAAAGTCACAGAATTTTGGGTGATAGAATAGCTAACTTAGTTGACGGTAATGGTAATAAAATTATAAAAAATCCTGAAGCTTTGGAAAAGACAGTATATGATTTATCAAAAATAAATATACTGCAATCTCTGTCAGATCAAATGACAAGCACATTAAAGTACAAAAATATAACAAATTTTGATGATACGTTTCAGGATTTTTTAACTATACGAAGAGAAAGAGTAAGAGTGTATGATCAGTTAGCATCAGCAATAACTGATTTAAGGAGAGCAAAAATACACCCAGATATTCAATCTGATAAATTAGCTTCAAATACAATTAAAAATTATGAAGATATGTACATGACTTTTGGAAAATCTATAGATGAAAATCAAAAGCTTATAGATGGATTTGTAGTTAAACTAGAGTCTGATTTAAAAGATATGTCAGAGGGTTGGATGGTTAATCCTAAAGGAACAGACATGTCTGTATTCCGTAATTACGAAAAAAAGTTAGGTGTGCTACGAGAGTATTATGTAAGTGAAAGTTTACTCAATGGCTTCGATCCAATAGATGCTTTTAATGAATCCAACAAAAGATTATTGAAGTTTGATCAAGCTTTGATGTCTCATACAAAAAGCGTGGGAAGTATAAATCAAAACGCACCTTTAGCTAATGCTCTTATACTACAAAATTTTGATAATGTTAAATCTAAATTTAAAGGAAGAGGAGATGCACTTTTTGGACAATTAAAAAGAGACTACGGTATAAATAGTGCAAATCCTGTTTACGCAGATGTAGCTGATTTTTATGGTGTTCTGAAACGTTATGCAAAAGAAGAGGGTGGTAAATTAAGTGACTTCTTTGATCCAGACGAATTTTTCTTTGCACAGACATCAGCAGGAACAAAAAAAGCTCTTGGTATAAAGCCAGATCCGACATTAAGTAATCTATCTGGACTTTTTGATGAAGCTGCAGCAAGATATTTAGATCCTGACAACGTTAAGAATTACACTGTAGAAGTACAGAGACTTATAAACTCTGCAAAAGAATCTTATCCAGATGCAAGTTCTTTTGAAATATGGCAAAGAATATATGAAGAAGTGCCTGAAGCTGTTGATCTTCCTGTAAGTATGGATGAATGGAGAGCTATTGCTCAAAGAATGAATCAAAAAGCTTTTCAAAAAAGAGGTACAGTTCAAGCTAAAGATCAAAAAAGTTTATACGATTACTGGCAATCTATAGCAGAGGATAAAGATACTGGATTCTCTTTTAATTTTTTTGATTCCTCACAAAAAACATTTATTGGTGATAAAGCTGTAGATGATTGGAAGGCCGCAAAAGGTGCGTGGCATGATTTTAAAATGCGTTATGGTTCAGGCTTTGGAAAAGATTGGGGTGATATAATAGGCACAACTCCTCAGGGAGATAAAATATTAAAACAACCTGTAAGCAAATGGATTGAAACTATATACAAAGAATTGACTAGTGATACGTTCGATCAAGCAAAAGCTGATGAGTTAGTAAGTAAACTTGCTCAATCGTTTGGTGGATACAACATAAGTAGAGATGTTAAATTAAGACCAGATGCTCAATTTACTTTTGCTCCAAACATGTCAAAACAAGATGACGTTTTAGGCACGAACAATGAAGGTATGTTAGCAGTTCAAACACTTATAAAAAGAGTTAATAATTTAGTGTTACTTAACAGTCCACAAGGCAGAGAGTTACGTACCTCCATATTAAAAAACGGACAAGTTACTGTGAATGATTTAGCTGAAATTAAAAGTAACGATAAATATCAAACTTTTTTAAATAATATAGATTTGTTAAGAGTAGGACAAGATGCTCAAGGTTCAGGAGGAGCAAAGTTTATTGATAAAACAGAAATTGATGAAAGTAACGATATTATACAGTTAGTTACGTACTCAGAAAATGTTAAAAAACTAGCCAAACAATTTCAAACAAATCTTAAAAAAGAAGTTGAAAATGTAAAAGCTGGTTTTAAGACTGCTGAAGGTAAAATAATTAAAAATTTAGACAATCAAAAAAGACGATTGACAGAAAATCTAACACCTAAAGGAATACATGATTTAATAAAATTAGGACAACAAGGTATAGATCAATTAGATGAAACAAGGAGAGCTTACGAGTTATTAGTTCTTGATAAGCTCGGTGTTCAAAGCGTAGATCAATTAAATGATAAAAGCAGTTACACAAATATTATGAGGGACTACGATAAATTTATAGCAGGGAGAGTTTTAGAGCATGTGGATAACATGGTCAGAAAACGTAATCCTGAAGTTTCTCCAAAAGTTCAATTAACTGATCCTGTAGAGGGTGGCAGTATAGACATAAAGCAAGAAGATATCGTTGATGCTGATTTACTATTTGATTTGTTGGGACAAAATAAAGAGTGGCAAGGCAGTTTTAGAGAAATAGTAAATAGAGGTTTAGTTAATCCAAAAGATGATGTGTTTGATGACTATTTAACTATAGCAGGTTTTATGAGAGGAGATACTCCATTAACAACACGACTTGGTGTAACTGCTGTACCAAAAGGTTTACAGGGGATGTCAATGGTTAGTAGAGTATATGCTTTAAATAGAGGTGTTATAGGACTTCCTTACTTTTCAACTGATATTGCATTTCAGGCTTTTAAGAAAAAACAACTTAAATTGTTTGAAGCAATGATGAATGATCCTGAAATAGGAAAAATTGTAGTTGACATGTTGCGTACTGGAGAAGTGCCAAGTCCTAAAGACAACACTAGATTTGTTAAAGCATTGACAAATGTAATAGCACGACACACAGTTGAAGGAGAAACTAACCCTGAGTTAGAAGAACTAAATAAGATAAGCACTGGTTACGAAAAAAGAAGAGCAAATATAGAAAAACAGATGGAAAGACTAAAGAAAAAAGATTTACTTAAAAGAGGTACAAAAGCAGTAGAAAACTTCGTAGATCAAACAAAAGCTTTTATAACAGGAGAAGAGAATGAAGCAATACAATAACGGACAACGACCAACTAAAATGTATGGTGGTGGTATGGCAATGCCACGTAAACCTATGGGTGGACTCGCTGAACAAAACAGAGTGCAACCAACAACTATGGCAAAAAACATGGGTGCTACTGAACCCAAAAGATTTAGCATGGGTATGAATCTTGGTGGTGCTATTAAAAAGTTTGAAAATAAAAGTAATGGTGGCAAACTCGTTGGCGGCCAAAAGAAATTAGACAAAAACAAAGATGGTAAAATATCAGGTGCAGATTTTGCTATGATGAGAAAATAAATCTAAAAAGAAAAAAACTGTTTAAACTCTGTACCATAACTGATAACACAATACGTGTCATAACTGGGATGATATTCTACAATAGTATATGTTCCAGTTTTTTTATTCATATATACCTGTAGGGGTATGTACGCAGGTATATCAGATAAACCATTTTTATTACGCACTTTGGTAAACTGTTTAGCTTCAAATGATATCTTTTCATTTTTATCATTTATAACGTAAAATATCTCTTCAGCTTTTGCACACATAACTGGTTTATCATTCCATTCTCCTGCTAGTGCAAATGAGCTAATAAATAAAAATAGTAATAAAAAAATCTTCATACGTAATTACCACTTCCTTTAATTATCTCATCTCCCATCTTCCTTAAATATCGAAGCAATGATGCAACTTGACTTGTGCCAGTATACATAGGCAAACCTGAATTAAGTTCTCTTTCCAGATCTTCTGGTTTTACTGCTTCATATAGCATCTCCACATTACCATCTTTATTTAAATAGTATTCTAGTGAAAATAACTTAGCTTTTACTTTACTTTTGAATTGCATGGATAGGACTCAACTTATCTATTCTTAGATTGTAACAATCAGCTTTGAACACAAAGCCGTTGTCTTGATCGATGTCCCCTTTTCTGTATAAGGTAGCTCTGTCGTAGAAATCTTGCTTAGATATGCTACCCAATATCCAAGCTTTACTCATGTCAGATAAAACTCTGACGAACACATACGTATCACAATCTTGCTTTGTACCATGAAGTGCGACAGAACATTCATAGTAAGGCAGAGGTTTAGTGTTACAACGTTTAGTCTTAACATCTATACGTTTCCCATCTTTAACAAGATCATAATCGTATGTGCTTATCTCATCAGCATTAATACTATCAGCAACGACTACCTCGCCTATCGCACCTATAACGTTTCGTGTGCCACCTGTAATACTTCCCTGCAGTATGCCTACAGAAGAAGCCTTTTCCCTCGCACGGCTCATGTAATCGCTGTTAATCTGTATCTCTGTAATCACGATGCACCTAAGTCCACGACTTCGCAGGCATCTGCAGTGCATGCCAGTTCACGAGATCCAGTTGTATTATCTTCCTTCTCAAAATCAGAAAACTTAGACCAGTCTAACGTCAACGGAACTTTCTTGTTCCAAGCGTTAAACTCTCTTGCATTTATATCTTGATAAGGTGCTTGCTTGTAGGTGTGATCACTATGGGGAAGAAAGGAAACCCCAGACGAGATGTCAAAATTCTCGTACACCCACGCACCAACTTCCATCCACTCTTCTTCTTTTACAGTGATTGTAACGGATGGTTTGTGTTCACACCAGTAGGTTGCATATAACTTCCATAACTCTAGTTGTTCTACTGCACCCATCTCCGTTCTGGTGATTGCACCACTTGGCGACTTCATTGGAAAAGAAAAGACAGTTACGCTATCTGGCTTCATTACGTCTGGCTCATTAGGTATGCCTTCCATTTTCATAAACTCTGTTAGGGGATCTTTGTTGTCCCCACGCACGGTTCTTATATAGAAATCATTGTGTCTAGCGTGTATACCTGACGCAGCATCTACAAGTTGAGATACTGTGCCACTTGGCTTGACACAAGTTATAGCAGTAGATTGTGGTATACCTATTGCTTCAGCATACTCTCTATTTGTATCTATTGCCATTTGTTTCATGTCTTGTAACCATATCTTTGAATCAGTCATCTTAGATAGTATAGGATGATCCATGATACCAGTCAAGGAAACTCCTAACAATCTTTCATCTTCTGTATTCTTCTTCCAAATCTTACGTATATACTTGAGATCTGTTAAGGTAGATTGAAACGTACCCAGTATGGTTGCAACACGTACTTTACTTCTTAAAGTAGCAAGATCATCTGTTTCTCTTACAACTACTTCTGATAGATTGCAGAACTGATATGGTCTTAATATAATCTCTGAGCAAGGATTTGTACCCCACATATAGCCAGTTTCTCTTCTACCATTTTTAGCAACTTGACTATCTGCGGCCTGCCTATTGAACATACCACGTTCTCCAGACTTTGACTCATACAAAGATAACCATTCTCTCATATAAGTTTCCATCTTAGGCTTGCCTTTATAAGCAACAGAGTTATTTGCAAGTGATCGTTGTCCATTTGCACTCCACCACTCTCCAGTTTTAGCATGTCTCATTTGATCATCGTTTAAATTAGATAGACTAATAAGTGCAGATCTTCTGACCCCACCAACTACTACAACTTCTCCAACCTTACACATAATATCGTGACACTCTATTGGAAACAATTTACGACCTTTTGCTTCTTCAAACTTACGAACAGTAAACTTAAATAGATCAACCAACGGATTAGGTCCTGATGCTCTGCCACCCATAACTTTAAGTCTAGCACCTGCAGGTCGTATCTTAGATACATCCCAACTTGGTATCATACCTGAATAGAGTAAAGCAATCAATTCACGATAGGCTTTTGCCCAACCCATCTTACTATCATCAACGACAATAACAACATCGGACTTCTGCATACTTTCACTGATGACTGGTAACTTTTCTATGTTCTCTCTTTCTACAGAAAAACCCACTCCAGTTCCACACATCAGTATGTACATCGCTTCATCAAATGAACGTGGACTATCTACTGGTAGGTAACTACAGTTGTAACCACATACATTGTCCCTCTCAAGTGCTTCTCCTGCTGTCATTAAGGATCGCATAGAGGGCATAACACTAAGATTGGTTATATACTCTGTAATGATTACTTTATCGCCCTCAGAGAGCTTGTAATTGTGTTTTTCTAAAAGTGCTTTTTCCATGAACGAAACGTATCTTTCTACAGTCTCGTGCCAGTTTTCTCTTCTCCCCTCGTCATCAAGCCATCTCGCATAGCGTGACTTATGTATGAACTGTTGATAAGAGGTAGGTAAACTATTTGATATTGACATTATCATTCTCCTCTAATTTTTTTACTACTTTAATCATCTTCTGTAAATAGAACAAAGCTTTCTCTAGATCTTGTGACCCATTCTTATATCTATATCTCCAAAGATATTTTATTATATTACCTTGTAGATAATATTCACTGCCTTCGTTTGTGGCCGCTAAAATTGCATCTAAGGCTTCAATGCCTGCCTGATTGTAATGTGGTGGATGATTGACCATATCTTCCATATCTTTATGATAATCTAATTTTCCGTTCTTCATCTTCTTTCTTTCTTGTTTTAGTTTCCAACCTATCCAGTCGTAATACCGTTCTGGTTCTTTATTCTTATCATTAATCTTTGCCAAAATCAACCTCTATCACGTTATCTCTGTATTTTACTTCTTTATGTTTATCTTCTTCGTCTAATATTTCATCAAACATTCTACCAGTTGAATACCTATATGCCAACTCAGAATAACCAAAGTTAAATAGTTCTTCTCCCTTTGTTGTAAGCAACCCCACTAAACCTTCGTGCATTATCGATGCAACAGAGTGGTCTTTTTCATCTTTGTGTTCTTTACCAGTTGTGTCGTAAGCCATCATTTTAAATTTATCCTCACCCACATCTTGAAGAATGATATAGTAGTTGCCTTTTGCCAATCCCATTTCTTTAATAAAATTTTCTACTTCATCTTTTTCCATTTTTAAACCACTCCAAAGGTATTGTTTTTTCTGCCCACTGAAAATCGTGCCTAAGACACCAGTCGGCATATGTTGTTTTACTACCTTTATAAATTTTATTCTTAGCGTTCATAAATACAAAACGTATATCAAGATCTTTGTGTTGCTCTTTCACAAGTGCCATCTTTACTCTATCTGCTTTATCAAGATGTCCTTTTGCTTCTATAAATATATTTGTTTCAGGTATGTAAAAGTCTGGTGTATACGTTCTAGGTTTAGGTATGTACAAAAACTTTTTAGATTCATATTCAAACTTAACCTTGTGACGCATAAGAACTTTAGCTAGTTCTAATTCAAACTTAGATCTGTATCTCATATTGGTTTCATCTCCAATCCTAACGATTGAATCCTTTTGTTTATGTACCCTGCCAGTTTGGGGGATTGTTTTTCTATTGTGATAAGTTGGATTGTTAGGGGAAACATCGGAAGGCATATTATTTTACCCTGACTAAGTGCGTAACCAATAGTTTGAAATTCATTTTCTACCTTTACTATATCTCGTTGTTCTGTGTTGGAAGTGAGAGAGCCGTTTTCTGAAAAGTTTTCACGAAGAGTAAGGGGAATACCTCTTTCATGTTGACGTAAAAAAACTGTTTCTCTCCCACCACCAGTCTCCACATGGGAGTCTATATAAACGTGGTACATGTCCTCGTTTAATTCCATAAGTTCTGCTACGTAATTTCTTGCGTACAATACTGGCATTACAATGCTTTCTTTTTTAATCTGGTGTACCACACTTGAGGTGGCTGTTTAGCTTTTGATGTGATCTTATCATGTAAGGTTGCATTTTTCCAACAATAATTTTTATACCCACACATGTTGCAAGGCTTTGGCATAAGCTTGTTGCCAGTTCGTTCGCCTTTGTATTCTTCAAACTCATCTTTGTATGGCACAACAAACTCACTAAATGGTCTGTTTAGAAACTGTACACGCTTCTTTGCATCCTCTAAGTATTCTTTTCTATCTTGATCTTGCCACTCTGGTGCTTCAACCACGGCAACTTCACCACTTGATTTGTTGACAACGATCCACCCACCAAAAGGTAATCCAGTTGCTTCTCCATATAAATGACCTTGCATGATGTAGCCAAATGGATCATCTTCTTTTATCTTATCGTAACCACCATAACCAGTGTACTTAAACTTGTATGCCCACTCACTAGCAGACTTGATATCCCAGACTTTCTCTTGTCCAGTTTCATCTCGTATAATTAAATCTAATGTGCCAGTAACTTCTGATCCACCGATCGTAAGTTTGACTGCTTTTTGTTTTGCGACAATATCTACCCCTGCTTGTTCTAATACAAGAACAGCTATTGCTTCTACGATATCACCGAATAAAAATCTAAATAAAAGATTGTATTGTGTCTCTTGTTGGACACCATTCTTTTCCAATAGTTGTTGACAGACTGGTCTACCTAAACCAGACATTCTTAATTTGTAGCTTTTTTCTTTGTTGAGTTGTACGGTAACGGAATCTCTGCAATCATTTGCAAAGTCTAAAACGGCTTCAGGGGGAATGGTAACTTCCCCCTTACTAGCACGTTCCATGTAGTCTTGGATTTTAAACAGCAGCAGCATTGAAGTCGTCTGCTAAACTTTCGTCTGACTTGTTAGTTTCTAACTTAGTAGACTCTCTGCTCTGTTCTAGCACAGATTTATTATGTGCTTTA
>CETK01386685.1_pt1 | contig 15176 bp, 10 predicted proteins | sample 361431 | NCBI WGS metagenome assembly CETK01 (sample SAMEA2622452, study PRJEB7988) | marine metagenome | biome: marine biome (ENVO:00000447); feature: surface water layer (ENVO:00002042); material: "saline water (ENVO:00002010), including plankton (ENVO:xxxxxxxx)" | depth 5 m | reverse complement strand
TTGCTTATCATTACTTAAAATAGCTCCCCCACCACCCGCCGTAACAATCTTGTTTCCATTAAAAGAATAAATTCCCAACTGACCAAAACTTCCTGTTGGTTTTCCATGATAGATAGAACCAATGGATTCAGCTGCATCTTCTACCACCGGAATATTCCATTTATTGCACACGTCCAAGAGTTCATTTAAGTGTACAGGAAAGCCAAAAGTGTGCATGGGTAAACAGGCTGAAATTTTATTCCCTGTCTTTTTATTATAGCAACCATCTTCTCTCAGTTCACCTTGTTCTTCAAGAAAGGCCTCCACCGCTTTGGGTGACAAACCCATCGTATCTAAATCTACATCTAAAAAAACAGGTCTAGCATTGTTATATGCTATAGCATTGGCCGTGGCAACAAAGGTAAGTGCCTGAGTTAAGACTTCATCTCCCTGCTTCACACCTGCAAGTCGAAGAGCAACTTGAAGTGCGGCTGTTCCATTTACTACAGCAACAGCGCGTTCTGTTTGAGAAATATCGGTTATCATTTCTTCGAACTTATCCACATAAGCACCCACCGAAGAAACAAAGGTAGAATCTAAGGTTTCCATGACATATTTCTTTTCATTACCCTGAAAACGGGGTTCATGTAAAGGGATAAAGTCCGTGGTTTTATATTGATCCCTAACAAATTCTATAAAATGATTAATTTGCTTCATTACATTTTTGAATCTAAATACTTGCCGGTCTCTTTATGATCAAATCCTGGAAGCAATTCCTGAAAAAGTTCAACTAAATCAGATTTTGTCCAGCTAAGATCGTCTCTCATTTTATGTATGGAGCCCAAAAAGTAGTCAAGCTTTTTTTCTTCAAAATCAAGATTACTTTTCACAATGCCCAGATTTTCAAAATGCTCTAAATCAAGCGTCTCTCCATCCATAAAAAATTCTTCAAAATCTTTTTCCCCAGTTGTGTCACTTTCGGTGAACAGACAAGGCCATTTACCTTTTTGAGGTAAAGAATTAACCAATTCCCGCGCTTCTTCTTCACTCGAACATAAATAAGCTTCATAGCCTATCATATCTAAATATTTAGCAGCAATTTCAGAAAAGGTAATTAGATGTAGATCTTCACTTAATTTGGGAAAAAATATGTCCCTGTTATCTCCCAATAGACAGGAAATCAGACATAATTCACCTGATTCCTGAGGAGTCACAAAGTACCGTTTAATATCATTGGGAGCTACAATAGGCTGTTTCTTTTGAATTCGTTGATTAAAACTATGCAACAGTGAACCATCAGAAAAAGCGACATTTGCAAAACGAGCTGTGCAAATATCTATAGATTTGCTTTCACGCATCAAAAAGAGTTCCATAATCCGCTTGGAAGCACCCATCATATTTACAGGGTTAGCTGCTTTGTCAGTGGAGACACAAAAATATTTTTTCGCACCATTTGCTCTAGCTTGATCAATGGTTTTTATAGTATTGAGAATATTAACTTCCACCATTCGCATCAAAGTGAACGGATCTTTTTCACTTCTTACGTGCTTAAGAGCAGAAAGATTTAAAAAATAATCGTAATCCCCATCCGCATTTATGAAGGCATTGTATTCATATGAACTTATATCTAATGTAAATGTCTTAAACTCGCCATTAATGTATCCAATAGAACTCCGGATATCTCTAACCAATTCAACCATATTATTTTCATTGATATCTACTACATGAAGCTTCTTAGGATTTCTCTTAAAAATCTCTTTAGTAACAGCTTGGCCTATTGAACCAGCTCCTCCCAATACCAAGAATGATGACCCTGATATTTTTTCCATCAGTTCATAGTGAGACTGTCTTAGATCAAATTCAAATAACTCCTTAGTTCGTCCAATCAACTTAAGTATATTCATTTAAGAACTTATCAAATCCATTAACTGTTGAACGATTCTATTCTGATCTCTTTTACTTAAAAAGGAGTGCATTGGTAAACTAAATACCTCTCGTGATGCTTTCTCTGATTCTGGAAAATCTCCGTATTCATAACCTAGGAACCTAAATGCCGGTTGTTCATGAATACACTTGGGATAATAAATACCAACAGGGATTCCTGATTCTTTCATACCTTTTAGTATTTCATCACGCTTTTTCTCATCTACGCGAACAGTGTATTGAGCATACATGTGCGTATTCCCCTCAACCACAATAGGTGTAATTACAATATCCTTGAGTAATTCATTATATCGTAGCCCAATTTCTCCTCTTGCTCTTACTTCATCTTCAAAATGAGCCCATTTTCCCAAAATAACCGCAGCTTGTAAAGTATCAAACCTTCCATTCATTCCGATTAATGTATGATGATGTCGTTTTACTCCGCCGTGAGAACGTATTGCTTTCATTTTCTTAGCCAATTCATTGTCATCTGTAAATAAGGCACCTCCATCTCCAAAGCACCCGAGAGGCTTAGCTGGGAAAAATGAGGTACTTCCTATAAGTGAAACACCACAACTCCGATTTCCATTACGAATAGCTCCAAAGCTTTGAGCTGCATCTTCAATAACTGATATATTATGCTTTGCTGCTATTAAATTTATGCGCTCCATGTCTGGCATTTGACCAAACAGACTCACTGGTATAATGGCTTTGGTATGCTCATTAATGACTCTCTCAAGCAGATTTACATCCATATTGAAGGTATCAGGCTCAATATCAATAAATACCGGTTTAGCCCCCACAGCTACAATTACTTCTGCCGTACTGATCCATGAGAATGGAACAGTGATCACTTCATCACCGGAACCGATATCTAGTGCCCGTAGAGCGATTTCTAAGCTATCTGTTCCACTTGCAACGGTTATACAATACTTAACGCCGACATAGTCAGCTAAAATGCTTTCTAATTCATTAATCTCAGGACCCATAATGAACTGTCCATGGTTCAAGACCTGTCTCATACGGGCATCGATCTCATCTTGATACGCTCGATATTGTGTATCTAAGTCAATAAATTTCATACTGATAAATAAATTAATTTATTTTTAAACACAGAATTTTAAGAGGTTAGATTTTTGATTATGTAACTATCTTATTCCCTTACTATATGTAATGCCCTGTTTTCCTTCTTTTTGGGCTTTATATTTAAAATAAGTCATATCATATTTCTTCAAATTCTCAAATGGAGAAATCTATAGAATACCGATTATTATACTCCTAGCCGGTCTATTTTGTGTACTTTATCCATATTATTTTTGTAGAAATTTAATGGAAGGGTGAACTAAGCCAGATGGTTTTTGAGTCAATTTCATGGTTCTCAATTTATGAACCAGTTCAATTGATAGACGAGCATCATCTAGCCCAAAACCATTTCCAATAAGTGTTTCTTCATACACTTTGGTATGCAGATTTGTAAACCCTACGCTGAATTCAATTTCTTCTCCGTCTACGGAGATCGTTCGAAAGGTTCTCTGCTCTTCAGCGGCACGGTTTGGGATATCCTCAGGCTCTAATGATAAAAACCATTCTACATCTGCATTAAGTAACTCAAGGTAACCTCCCATTCTATTTGGTTCACGAACGTATAACTCTGTAGATTGGGCTGGTCCAAACAACCACATCAGCATATCGAAAAAGTGAATTCCAATATTGGTGCCAATGCCGCCTGATTTTTCGTCGTCTCCTTTCCATGAATAATGATACCAGGTTCCACGGGAAGTAATGTAGGTCAACCTAATTTTATGGCGTTTTTCACTTTTCTTATCTTCTAATTTCTTTTTTAGTTCAATTAAAGTAGGGTGTACCCTGAGTTGAAGTATGGTCCAAACTCTTTGACCATATTCTTCTTCTAATTTTTGAAGCACATCTAAATTCCATGGATTCAAAACTAACGGTTTTTCACAAATAGCATCAGCTCCTACTCTCATTGACAAACGAATGTGGGCATCATGCAGATGATTTGGTGAACAAATAGTCATGTAATCAACTCGTTCTCCTTTATTTTCCCTTCTTATTTTCTCAAGATGTCTGTCAAAGCGTTCAACCTCAGTAAAAAAGCTAGCATCGGGGAAATAACTGTCAATAATTCCCACTGAATCATGGGGGTCTACAGCACATACCAAACAATTCTCTGTGTCTTGGATAGCTTTTAAATGTCTAGGAGCTATGTAGCCGGCTATACCTATCAACCCGAAATTTTTCATTTTAGAATTACTCCTATTTAAGAGTACTATTTATGTTCAGCTTAACTATCTAGCTTAAAATATGACTATTATATATAAAACTAAATAAAACCATGAATACTTCTTTAATCAAACATCAATCATTTACTGATAAAAAATACAATCTCTTTCTATAAAAAACATTCAGAACACCCGATTAATAAGTTTTATTCGACTCCTTTCTCCCCTGGGTTCACCTCCATACTCCCCACATAAAAATTTGAATCAACTATCAAATTCCATTCTTTAAACCCCAATAAATTGACGTCCCCATTATTAGAAACCAAATATAAGCTGTCTACTGTAAGATCTAATACCTCTGATAAATCTAGACTCTGCCAACGAGTAGTCGGCACTATACGAAGCTTTGCTTCTAAATTTGGGTCCATGCCTTGAACGCTCATAATCTCCACCTTTACATCCAGAGGCATTGCAAAACTTGAGCGAACCTGAGCGTAACGGTAGCGCAATTTTCCGGCTCGAAACCCATACTCAAACATGGGCAAACGGGTATCCATCAGGTATTGTGCAACCAAAGGCGCCATATCCAAACCTAATATCTCTGACATATACCTCACCAAGGTCTCTGTGCCCACTGTTTGATGATAAAATTCACGATTCAATCCTAGAAGCATCTTCCTCCATAGGGAATCATTCGCCACCACTGCCCGAAGGGTATGCAAGAAATTACTGCCGCGGTAGTACATGTCACCGGACCCACGCTCATTGACGCCGTAGTTGGGAATAACCGGGCGGTCATGAGACACGGCAAAACGCAGGCCACGCGTATACTCCTGCGCCGCGCGCCAACCAAAGTGATATTCCAAAAATAATGACTCGGCGTAGTTGGTAAAGCTCTCGTGAATCCACATATCGGCTACGTCCTCGTTGGTAAGGGAATTGGCAAACCACTCATGCGCCGCCTCATGAACAATGATAAAGTCAAATTCCATGCCCCATCCACTCCCACTCAAGTCGCGTCCCCGGTACCCGTTTTCAAACCCGTTTCCGTAGGTGACCGAGCTTTGATGCTCCATCCCCAAATAAGGGGCTTCCACCAGTTTAAAGCCATCCTCATAAAAGGGGTATGGGCCAAACCAGTACTCAAAGGCCTCTAAAGTACGAGGCACTTCGGTGAACTGATGGCGAGCTGCTTCCAAGTTTTCAGGGAGTACGTAATAATCAACCGTCAAGGGCCCCTCTAACCCATCAAATACCTCTGAGAAATGTTCATAAGCGGCGATATTGATATTCACCCCGTAGTTATTGATCGGATTCACCACCGCCCAATGAGTAATGTGTATACCGTCGCCAAGGGCTTCTACTCCGCGAAGGCGACCGTTGGATACATTCATCAGACTGTCAGGCAGTTGCACCGAAATAAGCATGGAGTCGGGTTCATCCCAAGGATGATCTTTGTTAGGCCACCACACGCTGGCGCCGATGCCTTGATTAGCCGAAGCCACAAAAGGCCTACCAGCGCTATCCTCTTGCCAGGTAATTCCTCCATCCCAAGGTGGATTGGCAGCGACCACGGGTTGGCCTTCAAACCGTAAATCAACAGTATGCACACCAAGATCGTTAGAGACCCCCGAAATAAACCAAGCCGAACCCTCTTGCTTAACCTCCAACCTTCGGCCTGCTTGACGAACTGAAACCAAACGCATAGGGGCTTGAAGGTCAATCTGAAGGCGACCAGCGTTTAGAGCCTCATCCACATCGGCGGTATCCACCCCACTCCACATCATTAATCGGGCTGTTTGTTCATCCAAACTCTCACGGACACGGTAGGTCATCCGGTTTGTCCCGGAAAGAGCACGAGCTTCAATGTCCACCGCAACCTGTAAATGATAATGCGTCAAATCCCACCAAGCGCGCTCAGCAGTAACACCACCACGAAGGCTATCGGCGCGAGAGTAGGAGACCTGCGAAGCTTCTGGTCGTTCAAAATACCGCTGTCCATCACCTTGGGCAAAAGCTATATTAGTCATCCCTAGCATCATCACAGCCCAAAAAAAATACCTGATATATGTGGACCACTTTTTAAAGGGCCGTTCAGAACATCCTATCCCTATCATCGTCTACCCAAAAATCTTAAGCATAAAAAACACCAATACGCCTGTCACTGAAACATAAAGCCAAATAGGAAAAGTCCACTTGGATACTTTACGATGGGTACTGAATTTGCCTGAGAAGGCAAAAAGAAAGGAACTCAACACCAAGGGTACTACGAATATAGAAAGCACTATATGCGTTATGAGGATGAAGAAATAGACCGGTCGCACAAAGCCCTGCCCTGTGAATGGAGTATCTCCTACAAAATGATGGTACACAATATAACTTACCAAAAAGAGCGCTGAAGTTATAAAAGCAGAAATCATAAAACGCATATGCTTAGCAAAGTTTCGCGCTTTAATTTCACGGAAGCCCAACAACAAAAATACAGTGCTGAGCGTGTTCAACGCCGCATTCACTGCCGAGAGATTAGAAACCCAAGTCACTTCACTAGTCGCAGGCGCTTTAAAGTAAATAAGCCAGACCAAAAATAGAATAGCTGCAACACTAACTCCGAGTATGACACTAAGTGCATTACGTGGATCGACTCCTTCTAGTGCTCGCACAGAAGTTGGTAAGGAATTTGTAAACAAAGAGTGATCGTCAAGTGAGGTTTTCATAGCAATGGAATGTTACAGTCATTAAATAGCTAATGGTGTAGACAATTTCTTTAAAATTAATATTCTTTTATACCCTTTAACCAAATTTTTTTGGGGAATGTTCTTATATTCTTAAAGTAAACTTAATAACTGCATTAGATAACTAGTTAGGCGGTTTACTAACTGAATTTCAGATGATAGAATAAAATCTAACCCTTCGATTAAATAACCAAATATATCTTAATCAAGAACCAGCAAAAAAGAAGTGTACAAAGATTATTTAGAATCATTATAAATACTAAGCATCAAGACGAATTGAATACTATCAATCCCAAAATAATGCTAAATTTAGACGGTTCTAAAAACCCAACTTAATCGGCGGTTTTCAATCAAGTTTTAACTAACCAAAAAGTACTCTTAATTTATGGCGCAGATTTTCCCAGAGTGGACAAATCACGTTCCCCGAAAACTACTCATCGGCCTTATCCTTACCGTCAATGTCATCATTTTCGGAATTTGGTACTATTTCTCTCCTGAGTTCACAGACGTAGGGTATGCTCCAAAGCAACCAGTACCTTACTCTCATCAAATTCATGTGCAAAAACTAGGCCTAGACTGCCAATACTGTCACACTTCTGTTTGGAACTCCAAACAAGCTAATGTCCCACCAACACAAACATGTATGAATTGTCATAGCCAAATTAAAACAGATAGTGAAAAATTAGCACCAATTCGAGAAAGTTGGGAGACAGGTGAAGCTGTTGAATGGGTGCGAGTACACAACCTAGCCGATTATGCATATTTTAATCATGCGGCACATGTAAACGTTGGAGTAGGTTGCGAAAGTTGCCACGGACGAATAGACCAGATGGAAGTAGTTTACCAAGCAGAGCCATTGAGCATGAGCTGGTGTATGGATTGCCATCGAAACCCAGAAATGTATCTGCGCCCAGTAGAAGAAGTGACCACAATGGGTTATAAAGCAGAGAATCAACTTCTTTTAGGGATGGAATTGGTAAAGAAAAACAATGTAAGTCCTCCGCAATACTGCCAGGGTTGCCATTATTAAAAATTCAAATGTATAAATTAAACACAAATCATTCTTTCTGGATTAAACAGAATCAAAATTTAGAGACAAATATCTTCCTGTTATGAGCGAATTACCTAAAGAAGTTAAGCAAAAGACCTATTGGAAAAGTCTTAATGAATTAGCTCAAAACAAAGAGTATAAAAATTTTGTTGAGCGAGAATTTCCAGAAAATGCCACAGAACTGAATGATGGTGTTTCTAGGAAAGGATTCCTTCGTATTATGGGTGCATCCATTGCATTAGCAGGATTTGCAGCATGCAGACGTCCTGTTCAAAAAATTCTTCCCTACTCACAGCAACCAGAAGATATTGTGCCTGGCATACCACTTTTTTACGCAACTTCTATGCCATTTCATGGAAATCTAATAGGTTTAGTGGTTGAAAATCACGAGGGTCGTCCAACTAAAATTGAAGGTAATGAACTACATCCAGGAAGTTACGGAAATACTAATGCTTTCCATCAAGCAACTATTTTAGAATTATATGATCCGGACCGTTCACGCCGCCCAGCTCGCAACGGAAATAAATCATCTAGCCAACAATTCATTGAATTTGCTAATAATTTTTTTGCTGACAAAGAAAAACATATTGTCATAATAAGTGAAGCTAATTCTGGAATCACATACAATAACCTAAAAGAAAAGTTTTTAAGAGAATTTCCAAATTCAAAGTGGTTTACTTATGAAACCTTTAGTGAAGAAAATATACTTGAAGGTAACAAGCTTGTTTTTGATCAACGCCTAAGAACACACTATGATTATTCTAAAGCTGATACTATTCTATCCTTAGACGATGACATACTCTCAGTAACACATCCAAATAATGTAGAATATGCAAAGCAAATTGTCAGTCGTAGAAAGGTTCTAAGTCCAAATGACACAATGAATCGAATTTATAGTGTTGAAAATGGTTTTTCTGTTACTGGATCATTTGCTGACCATCGCCTACGCATTAAAGCTAGTGAAGTGCATGCTTTTGCTGATGCTTTAGCTGCAGCGCTATCGACGCGTATAGCTGGTCTTTCTGGGTATGCAGAAGTCACTAACAAATTTACAGATACTGCATTCCTAACCGCAGTTTCAAATGATCTGGCTGAAACAGCTGGACGTTCTGCCGTATCTATTGGATGGGATCATACACCTGAAGCCCATGCTACTGTCGCGGCGATTAACTTTGCACTTCAAAATGTCGGACAAACAGTACAATATATTAAAGTTCCCCATTTAGGTGATTTCGATCAGCACTCAGCCTTGGCCGACACATTTAGAAGCATGAGGGCTGGCGAAGTGGATGCAACAGTTATAATTGGCTGTAATCCAGTACTCACTGCACCCTCAGAATGGGATGTAGAAAATGCACTATCATCGGTTGAAGAGGTGATTCACCTATCCACCTACGACGATGAAACGAGTAAAAAAGCCAATTGGCATCTTTCGCGTGCTCATTTCTTAGAAGCATGGGGGGACGGGTATTCCTTCGGAGGTGCTCGATCGGTTATTCAGCCGCAAATTCAACCACTTCATGACAGCATAAGTGAAATTGAATTGCTTAATCTCATAGCCAACCAAAGCTACACCGCTGGATATGATTTGGTACAAAATACATTTAAAAATATCTATAAAACTGACTTCGAAAAAAAATGGATTACGCTCCTCCATGATGGTGTTGATCAAGCAGATTTAACCACTAGAACCAAAACTATAAAACAGAATGGATTCCCAAATAGTGGACTATACAATACCTCCGACATGACAAAAGTCATTAAGGATTTTGCAACAATTGATGTTGAATTTAAAAACAATGTTGGTCCCAATTCAACTAGTGTATCGGATGGTATTGAGCTTGTTTTTAAACCCGACTCATCAATATATGATGGTCGTTATGCAAATAATGGTTGGTTGCAAGAACTTCCTGATTGCATGACTAAAATTACTTGGGATAATGTTGCTCTAATGAGCCTTAATACTGCAAAAAAGCTCAAATTAAAAAATGAAGACGAAATTAAAATCACTGCTGATAATGGAGCTGAAATTACTATTGCAACTTGGATACAACCTGGGCAAGCAGATGATTCAATTACTTTAAATACCGGATATGGTAGAGAAAAAATCGGCCGTGTAGCTGATTTTGACGAGGAACAAATGGCCGGTGGAAAAAATGTCTTCCCCTTACGTTACAGATTAAATTCTACGATAAAAGTATCAGATATCAAATCAACTGGAAATAAATATCCAATTTCTTGTGTACAGGATCATCATAGCCTTGAAGGGCGTGATATGTATCGACAAGCTACAATAGAAGAGTATAAAGATAACCGTGATTATGCTTCATTTGCATATGTACATAAATATGGTGTCCCAGGTATGGAAGAAGCAGGGGAACTAGGTGAAGATGAACCAATTTCTCTCTTTGATGAGCAAACATATCCTAACTATGAACCTCAATGGGGGATGACTTTTGATTTAAATTCTTGCTTTGGTTGCGGAGTATGCATTATTGCCTGTCAAAGCGAAAATAATATACCAGTTATTGGTAAAAAGGAAGTAGGACGTGGCCGTGAGATGCACTGGTTGAGAGGGGATAGATATTATATAGGCGATGAAAATAATCCACAAGCGGTGCACCAGCCTGTGGCTTGTATGCACTGTGAGCTAGCACCATGTGAAAATGTATGTCCTGTTGCTGCAACTGTACACAGTAATGATGGAATGAATCAGATGACTTATAATCGGTGTATAGGAACAAGATATTGTGCAAATAACTGTCCTTTTAAAGTGAGACGTTTTAATTTCTTTAATTATCCCAAAGAATATTTAACAACAGGCGAGGATCCAGATATTATACAAATGGCAATGAACCCTGAAGTAACAGTGCGGTTTCGTGGTGTCATGGAAAAATGCAGTTATTGTGTACAAAGAGTTAATAGAGCTAAAATTGACTCAAAAATTAATACTGGATCTGTGAAACCTGCAGATGGATCAGTATTAACGGCGTGTCAACAAGCATGTCCCGCAGATGCTATTTATTTTGGAGATATTACAGATGAGAATGCAACTGTTACAAAAATAAAACGAAATGAGCGAAACTATCAAATGCTGGAGGAGTTAAATGTTAGGCCTCGCACATCATATTTAGCTAAATTAACCAATCCAAACCCAGCTCTATCTAATATGTCTAAAAATAACAAAACCAATGAACATAACACACTTTAACTAACTAAATGAGTAAATATGAATACATAGCTGAGGCAAAATTAGTCAAAGGTAATCACGATTTTGCGAGCATAACACATTTAGTAACAGATGTCAATCTGAGGCCGACACCAGTAATGTGGTACCTATTGATGTTACCTGCAAATGGATTATTACTGTTACTTTTAGGAAGTATTGGATATCTCTTTTGGGAAGGTACTGGTATCTGGGGTTTGACAAATCCTGTTGGTTGGGGGTGGGCCATCATAAATTTTGTTTGGTGGGTTGGTATAGGTCATGCAGGTACTCTAATTTCAGCAATTTTATTTCTCTTTAGGCAAGATTGGAGAACTGCAATAAATAGATTTGCAGAAGCCATGACTATATTTGCAGTGATGTGTGCGTTGATATTTCCAGCTATTCATGTCGGCCGTATATGGGTAATATATTGGGTATTCCCCATACCAAATCAGATGGTAATGTGGCCAAATTTCAATTCTCCTCTTCTTTGGGATGTTTTTGCCGTCTCAACGTACTTTACTGTTTCTCTTTTATTCTGGTATGTCGGTTTAGTTCCTGATTTAGCTACACTAAGAGATAAAGCTACAGACAAAATACGACAAATAGGTTATGGGCTATTTTCATTGGGTTGGAATGGTTCCAGCCGTCACTGGTGGAACTATGAAAAAGCATATATGATCTTAGCAGGTTTAGCTACACCATTAGTATTATCTGTGCACACTATTGTGTCATTTGATTTTGCTGTATCTGTAATACCAGGTTGGCATACCACTATATTTCCCCCATATTTTGTAGCAGGGGCGATCTTCTCAGGATTCGCTATGGTTCTCACTCTCATGATAATTACTAGAGAGATTTATGGTATGAAAGACATTATGACTGACGATCATATGGAGAAAATGAACATCATCATTATGGTGACTGGTTCAATGGTTGGTTTTGCATATATGATGGAATTTTTTATTGCCTGGTACAGTGGCGTTGAGTATGAAAAAGCTATTTTTATTTTGCGTGCCACTGGGCCATATGCATGGGCTTATTGGATTATGATGGGTTGTAATGTTATTTCTCCACAATTTTTCTGGAGTAAAAAACTTCGTACAAATGTAAAGTTTACTTTTTTTATATCAATTGTAGTTAATATTGGTATGTGGTTTGAAAGGTTTGTTATAACTGTAACTTCACTTGCAACAGATTATCTACCCTCGTCTTGGGACTACTATTCACCAACTATCTGGGACGTACTTACCTACGTGGGAACATTTGGTCTTTTTGGAACGATGTTTCTTTTATTCCTAAGATTTTTACCTATGATAGCTATCGCAGAAATAAAGGCTGTAATGCCTCAGGCTGACCCTCACAATTACGATAGTAACAGTAAGTATATACCACCAAAAGAAAAAATACCCAGTTATGTTAAAATCATAAATCCAGCAGATAAAAAAACTTTAGTTCAAGACAATGAAAAGGTTATAAAAAAAGATGATCTAAAAAATAAGGCTTTAGAGCCAGTTTTTTTTGTTAAACCCAAAAATGCTTAATAAGTACAGATTATGTCAATGGAACAAAAAACTTTATATGGGATTTTAGCTGAATTTAATAACCCAAAAGAGCTAATTAATATTTCAAAAGAAGTAGTTGAATTAGGATATGATAAATTTGACACATACAGTCCTTTTCCTATTCATGGCATTGATAAAGCTATGAAATTGAAGAAATCTAAATTGGGTTGGATTGTTTTTGGACACGGTATTTTAGGTTTTTGTGGTGCCTTAGCAATGATGTATTTCATGTCAGTCATAGACTACCCTCTAAACATTGGTGGTAAACCTTTTTTTAACGTACCAGCATGGGTACCTGTGACCTTTGAATTAACTATTCTACTCTCAGCATTTGGTACAGTATTTGGAATGTTTTTTTTAAATGGATTACCTCGATTCAATCACCCATTATTTAATATAGACCGATTTAAAAATTCTACTGATGACAAATTTTTTATTTGTATTGAGGCGAGCGATAGTAAGTTTCATACAGATATAGTACTTGATTTATTTAAAAATGCAGGTGCTTCGTACATTGAGGAAGTATATGAATAAGGCCATTCCTTACATTAAATTTAATTCTCTTCTATTTTTATTGATTAGCCTATCATTATTAGGATGTCGCGGAATGAAATCTGAAAAAACACCGATACATCCTAATCTTAATATGGATCAACAAGATCGTAAGGAAGCACAAGAGATAAATAATTTTTTTGATGATAAACGCTCAATGCGAATGCCAGTAGCTGGTACTGTTGCTAGAGGATTAAGCCGTCTTGACAAAAATTACTATGAAGGTGTTGAAATTAGTGGCGATTGGGTGGCAAAAATACCAATTGATCTAACTAAGTCTATTATCTATAGAGGTAAAGATAGATATGAAATATATTGTACACCATGCCACGGAAATGCAGGGGATGGACAGGGCATAATTATGACAGGTAGATATGGTTACGTTCCTGCCCCAACCTTTCATCAAGATCGTTTACGTGAAGCGCCTGATGGAGAAATTTATTCAGCGATTTATAATGGTGTTCGAAGTATGCCTTCCTATCGTCATCAAGTACCTGTAGAGGACCGTTGGGCAATTGTTGCTTATATTAGAGCTTTACAAGCCTCCCAAAATGCTAAACGAGATGATTTGATAGCTGCAGGAGTAGATGTAGAAAAATTGGAAAACGAATTTGAAGCTGAACAAAAGATGATTGCTGAAGCACGTGCTAAAAAAGAAGCAAATCAAGTCGAAATCATTGCAACAGTTGAACGGGGAATGGAAATATCAACTATGTATGCATGCCAGACCTGTCACTCTTCTGATGGAACTGCCATAATTGGCCCCTCTTGGAAAAACTTATATGGTAGTGAAGGAGTGGTAACCACCGAAGATGGAGAAATAATAAATGTGATCAAAGAAGATGAATATCTTATCGAGTCTATTGTCAATCCTTATGCAAAAATTGTTGACGGATATGATCCGCTTATGGCTAATGCTTACGGCGCATTATCGCAGAATGATTTGCAGTCTTTAGTAGAATACATAAAAAGTTTAAGTGATAATTAAGAGGTAGAAATACTTATGAGTCATCAGCCTACGATTACCGACAACCTTCAATTTTCAGCCGATTCTAAACTACCTCAAATACTATTTGGTATTGGAATTATCGGATTACTAATTAGCGCATATGGTTACTTTGCCGATGCAAATCAATTCTTCTTTTCATACTTGGTTAGCTTTACTTTTTTTACCGGCATTTCACTAGCCTCAGTTTTCATGGTTATGTTTCATCATATAACCAAGTCAAAATGGGGTGTTGTTATTCGCAGGATTCCCGAGACTTTTGGTGCCAACCTTGGAGTTTGGGCGTTTTTTGCTATTCCTATTTTACTTGGCATTCACAATCTTTACCACTGGAGCCATGAAGATGCCGTTGCTGCTGATAAAATATTAAAAGGTAAATCTGCGTATTTAAATACTCCATTTTTTATTGTTCGCCAAATACTTTATTTCATGATATGGGGTTTTATTGGTCACAAGCTCTACAAAGCATCTATCGATATGGATATTACTGGTGACTGGGGAATTAGTTCCCTGATGAGAAGAGTTAGTGCACCTGCTATACCGTTATTTGGCTTAAGTATAGCCTTTGCCTCTTTTGACTGGTTAATGTCTTTAGATCCGCACTGGTTTTCCACCATGTTTGGAGTATACTTCTTTGCCATATCATTCCAGTCATTTTGGGCAGTGATGATTTTGATGGTATTTTTTTTACAGAGAAATGGATATTTAAAAAATACCATAGGAAAGGTACATGTATATGATATGGGCGCTTGGCTATTTGCATTTACTGTTTTTTACGCTTACATAGCATTTGCCCAGTTCTTGTTAATTTACTACGCCAATCTTCCTGAAGAAACACTATGGTTTTACCACAGATTAGAAGGAAGTTGGAAATTCATAGCGTACGGATTATTACTACTTCGCTTTGCCTTACCTTT
>CETK01386686.1_pt1 | contig 15185 bp, 12 predicted proteins | sample 361431 | NCBI WGS metagenome assembly CETK01 (sample SAMEA2622452, study PRJEB7988) | marine metagenome | biome: marine biome (ENVO:00000447); feature: surface water layer (ENVO:00002042); material: "saline water (ENVO:00002010), including plankton (ENVO:xxxxxxxx)" | depth 5 m | reverse complement strand
CCGTTGTCATCTGCTGTAAATGTGTGTACACAGGTTGCAGAAGTTCCTGCCCATGCAGTAACATTTAAATCTTCTTTTGCTTTCCATTCACCAATGTATTCAATACCATCAATTAATGTTTCCCATTTAGCGTCATCAGGTTCAATACCTAGGTTGTCATCTGCCTGTGCAACGTGTCCTGTAATACATCTTTTTGTTACTCCACCATATCTTACAATGTCATGATTGAAATATCTTGTACCAGGTGTCCAGTCACCTTTCCAACTGTCTGATTCTATTACTGTATTCCATTTAGCAATATCTAATTCTAATCCAGTTACAGTATTTGAACTTGTATGTGCAGTTACACATCTATATAATATTCCGCCGTAACTAATTGTGTCACCTACTCTGTAAATTGTAAGTGGTTGCCATTCAAATCTCCAGTTGTCTGATGCAGATAAAATTTTCCAATTACCAATATCAGTATCACCTATCGATCCATTATCATATAAATGTAAGTACTGACCTTGATTCTTGTGTTTATTTCCTGTGTCAGCCTGATTATAATCATAGTAATAAATTTTGTCTGGCGGATTATTAGGAACAATTAATTTTACTTTTCTATCTGAAGCAGTTGCAAATCCACTTAGATAGTTTGCAAGTGTTACCACACTTCCGTCTAATAGATACGTAACACCATTTGCGTAAACTGATCCGCCATTGTGATGTCCGTCCCAATATGTACTTAATACTAATGGGTGTGTCTGTCCACCAAATGTAATATTTGAATTATCAGTTTGATCAAATATGTATTGGTGTCCTTCAACTAAACTTAAAACTCTGTTTTCTGTGCCAGCAAGATAAAAATTACCTGCCGCTTCTGCAACATTAATAGTTCCGCCTCTGTTTGCACTGCTATTTGAAAAATAATAAAGTGTTGCAGGAGCAGTTGCGCCTACTTGTATAACAACTTTTCTACTAGATGCCGCCGCAAATCCTGTTTCGTAATTTGCTCTATTTACTACTGTACCATCTAACTCATATGTAACACCTGTTTCATAATATGTACCTGTGGTGTTTGTTCCATCACTTGTAATACTAAAATAGAATGGATGAATTTTACTATTGTATGTTTCGTTAGATCCTGGTGATTGATCAAATGTATAAGTTTTTCCTTTAACAAAACTTAATGTTGGTGCTTGTACATCATCTAAGAAGAAGTAACCATCTGCCTGTGTAGGACTTCCTGCTTCAACAGTAACAACAAAGTCTCTGTCTTCTGGAGAATTTACTGTGTCAAATCCTGTTATGACATTATACGTTGTTGCTGAAGTAGGTGCTGAATAACTTGCAGAATCATGACCAATAATACATTGATATAAATTACCGCCATACTTGACAATGTCATTTACTTTATAGTATATGCCTGGTTGCCATGTATCTTTCCAAGATACACCATCAAGCATTTGTGTCCATTTAGGTTGTGTTGAATCAAATGCATCTGTATAAAAGTCTGTACCTGGTACTGATTCATCTACTGAAGTGTGGCCAAATATACAAACGTAAACTTTACCACCATAACTTACAATGTCATCTTTGATGTATGCAGTAGTTGAAGACCATGCACCCTTCCATCTAAAACGTATCCTATCTAGTTTAAATTCGGCCATTAGTTCTGAACTCTTTCACTTAATTTAATGTATTTATCGTTGTACATTATGGACTTACTCCATCAGGATAATTGTATTGTTCATTTACTCTGACAACAAGTTGACCCTCATCATCAACATAATAGAACAAACTTCTGTCATCCCATCTGTATTGTTCATAATTCAAGTTTTCATACACCTTGTTGTGTTCTTCGTCTCTACCTGAAAAGAACTCTATTCCTCTTTGAAAGTCTGGTAAATTTTGTATAGGATCGCCTGGCTTGTTAACTTGTACACCGTCTGTAGTTTTTAAAGCATCTGCTTTAATTAGATACAAGTCACCATCGTCAGTTCTTCTCAAACCATAAAAATATCTTGCACCTTTGACAGTTGCATTTACAGTTTGTATGTTATTTCCTACACTAAAAGCACTCACCTAACTCTCCTTACGTTACTATATTAATCGTGTTACCCATGTTTGGGTGTATTGTACATTGGTAATAAAGTGTATTTGGTGCACCCATAGGTACCGTAAAATATTGTGTACCATTTTTACTTCCTGTAATACCACTAGTATATGCAGATCCACCATTTGTTGTTCTAATTTCAAATGGGTGATTTGCTCCAGTTGTATTAATAAACACGTATGTCATTCCACGCATTAAGTAAATCACTGGATCGTTTGCAGTTGTTGGAAATCCTGGACCACTAAAAGTATAATCACTTGCACCATTGGCTCCAATTGTCCATGATATTTTTGGTCCGTTTTGTATGTCCCAACTAGATCCATCATAAAAAATGCTACTACCTGCAACCGCACCTGCTGTATCAACATCTGATAAAGCACCTAAAGTAGTTGCACCTAGTGTTCCGTTGAAAGCAACTGTAAGTGTATCACCTGTCACTGACGTTGCAATATTGGCTCCGCCTGCAATAGTTAATGTGTCTGTTAAACTGTTTGCAGTAGTTGATCCTGAATCACCGGCCACTGTTGCAAATAAGTTTTGATCTGTTGATTGGTCCGCTACAAATTCTAAACCTGTTCCATCTGCTTTTACTTTTACAAATCTATTTGCCGCTCCTGTAAACGCACCTGGTGTATCAGATAAGTTTAAGAAAGCACCACCAAACAGTGTTGGTGTGTTTGTAAAGTTGTTATAGTTTAAGTAGTATGATCCATCTTGGCCATCAAGTGTATCAGCATCAGTTCCGCCACCGCCTGATGTTACGTCAGCCGCTGGTGCCCATTTTGCCCCGTCCCATTTTAAAACTTGTCCAGTACTTGGAGCAGATGTTGTTGTATCAACATCACTTAAAGCATCAATTGATATATTTGCAACTTCTGAGGCTGTAACCGCTGTTGAAAATTCTAATGCTGTTGCACCAGAATTAACTCTAATCATCTTACCACCATGTGTTGAAAAACTTCCTGGAGTGTCAGATAATCCTGTAAAATTAGCCGAACCACCGCCACCTGTTACTGCATCTGGTTTCCATGAGCCTAAACTTTGATCCCATACAAGACTATCGCCATTTGTCGGAGCAGTATTTGAGACATTTGACAAATCACCGATGGTCTTGTTAACATCTAAAAGTTTTACCCATGCATTGTTATTTGCATAGTAAACAGAACTATCGTTAGTTACTTTTCCTAACATACCATCGTATGTTGTTGCTGAAGGTAAGTCACTAAATGCTGTGTACTTAAATGTTATTTTATTACTTCCTGTCGATAACGCAGGCGCACTATTAAATACACCATTGTTTACCGTTGTAAGGTTGCTTCCATCTCCTAGTGCTGTATAAAGTTCAGTAAAGTTATTATTAATCTTTACAGCACCTGAACGTAGGTTATCCCCTTGTCCATCATTTGGAAGAACACCTGTGTTAACTGCTTGTTTTGCCATCTGTCTCTGCTCCTATGTTTTATCGTATGTCAAACTGTTGTTATCAAATGTAAATCCTGTTTCGTCCCAACCTGTTGATACACCTGTATCTTCTTCTTCAGATGTATCAGCATAACTGATAGCACCTGCGTCTGCATCTTGGTTGACACGCACCACTAGTTCACCCTCATCATTAATGTAGTAAACTAAATTCGCATCGTCCCATCTAAACTGTTCATAGTTTAAATTTTCATATACTAAATTATGATTGATATCTCTACCATCAAAAAATTCATGTCCTTCTTCAAAGTCTGGATAATTTTTTACTGGATCTCCAGACTTGTTTATAATTAAAGAGTCACTTCCAAGTTGGTCAATCTTCGCAAGAAATAATTCTCCATCATCAGTTCTTCTCAAACCGTAAAAGAATCTTTCGCCTAATCCGTCAAAGATTAAGTCGCTTGGATTAGGTCCAACATAAAATGACCCTGCCATTATACAATCTCCACGTAACTCATGATGACATCTAAACTAGCATCAATGTTACTTTGTGCATATAAAATATTTGTTGCAGGCAATACTAATTTTTCACCACCGTTCAATGCTTTTAATGTTGAGTTAGGTGGTACAAGTACATCTTTGAGATAATAGCCTGTAACTGATGTGTCATCACTTATTAAAATGCTAACTGAAATCACACTTGCAGTTAAGTTACAAAGTGAAAGTCCAATTACAGTAGTCTTCGTAGAAACACCAGTAGTATAAACTTCTACTGCTTGTTTTCCTACATCTTTAATTACTTTATTTTTAAAAAACGTTGCCATTCATTTATCCCATTATAATCGCAGTCTGGATTGCAATATTTTCTGCGTCCAAGGCCGAAACTGCACCTGAACTACCTGCAACTGAAACCCAGTTGTTACTTGCATCGTATATTTCTACTCTATCGTCAGCAGTGTTAAATCTCATCATTCCTAGTACTGGGGACGGGTGTCTGTTAAAGTTGTCCCCTGTTGGTATTACGAAACCACCTGAGCCTTCAATTTTGAAATATCCTGTGCCTGTTTGTGCCAGTGTTGTTACACCACCACTTATATTATTAGTTATCGTATTTGCATTAAAACTAAAGTTTTCTACGTTGACACCACCTGTACCGTTAGCAACTAGGTTTAAATCACCATTAGTTACGGTAGTTGTGATAGTATCTCCAGTAATTTCAATGTCATCTACACTTAATTTTGGTATATCAAATCTATCTTTTGTTGCAGAAGCAACCAATGTACCACCAGCATAGAATTTTAGTGTGTCATCATCTGTGCCTGGTGTTGCTTCTGGTGAAATATATGTATCTTGATCTAAGTCATACAATCCATTCAATGCTATCCAATTGCCATCGTATCCTTCAAATACATTTGTATCTGTGTTGTATCTAATCATACCAACAGTTGGAGTACCTGGTCTTTGTGCAGTAGTACCACTTGGCAATCTTATACTTCCTGTGCTATCAAAATGTATTGTTTCTGAAGCAGGATCTAATATTAAATCGCCTGATATATTTCTAATTGTATTTGTGTTGAATCTTAAATCATCAATAACAACATCACCTGTACCATTTGCTCTAAGTTCTAAGTTTGAATTAGAATCTGTAGTTGTAATATAGTTGTCATCTATTGATATGCTATCTACATTTAATCTTCCTGTATGTAAATTTGACCATTGCTTTGTTGCAGAACCTAAATTGTAAACTCCATCAACACTTGGTACAAGGTCACTTTCAATTCCTGCTGTAATTTGTATTGTATCCGATGCCGCATCACCAATTGTAATGTTACCACCTATTGTTAAATCACCTGATACATCTAAGTTTCCTGTGATGTTAACGTTGTCATTAAAATTTACTTTACCACTAGCATCAATGTTTAAGTCTCCTGAAAGAGATTCAACAATGTTTGAACTTAATTTTACGTTTCCTGTTTGTACTTTTGATCCATCAATGTTTGTTGTGCTTGATCCATCTGTAAAAGTAACACCAGTTGTTGTGTCAATGTTAAAGTTTGCATTTGTAAAGTTTACAGTACCAGTTTGTTGGTCAACATGGAATAAGTCACCAACTCTAAAATCACCTTTGTGGTCAACTGAGTTGAAATAAACTCTTGCACCATTTAGTTCTGTAGTTTCTTGTGCTTGAATTACCTGTGTTGGATCATTATCTACTTCTTTTCCTAAACCTATGTACGCAAAGTTTGTACCAATTAGGTACATTGTTACACCATTACCGTTACCATATGCTCCATAGTTTCCGTAGATACAAGCACTTGCTATTGATCTTATTTCTCCACCAAAGTCTGTGTAGTCAACCAAGTCCATAAATTTAGCAGTTGCACCATTACCACATCTAATATCTTGTTCATATATTCCATCATCAGTAAATGTTGTACTACCATCTGTTTGATCGTTAAATCTTAAAACTAATTTTACGTATTCGTCATTAGCAACTTCTGCCGTTGGTGCTGTAAAGTTACCACTGTATCTACTAATAGAAGAAACTCTAATATCGTCAAAGTGTCCTATAAAGTCTTCTGTGCCATCATGACTTGCACCTATTGTTAAAGGTTTAGTTGTTCCGTAATTGTTTGTATCGTTATAATCACTTCCTATTTTTGCACCGTCTAAAAATAATCTTGTGACTCCACTTAATCTAGAAACTGCAATGTGATGCCATGTATTCACAACAACAGTTCCGCCTGTAATTTGTTGAGTGCCGCCTACTAGGTAATTTACTGCACCTGATCCATTTATTTCTACTGTTGGTGCTGTGTCTCCGTCTGCACCTCCTCTAAAATCAAACAATGTTCTGTTGCCTGAAATGTTTGTACAGTAAATCCAACCTTCAAATGCAAAGTCTCCTGTACCAAAACCAAAGTCATCATTAGATGCTATTGAAAGATAATCATCTGTTCCGTCTAATAGTACTGAACCTTGACCAAACTTTTTAATTGCAGTGTCTATTTGTGCATTACCATTAGCAGTAACTGACTTACCAACCCTTGCACCTGCTTCTATTAAGTTAGCAATGTTACCTGTTAAGAATACATACGCACCATCTACACTTGCAATAGTTCCTGATGCTCTTAATGTTCCACCTTCAAAGTAAGAAAAACTTTGTCCTGCTGTAAATGTTCCTGAAATATCTCTTAATTTTACTTTAGTTTTACCTGCACCATACAAACCAGTTGTGCCATTTTCTGCTAATATACCTTTGTCAGCAAAATATGTAAATGAATTTAACCATTCAACTCTAGTTCCGTTTTTAATATGCAAGGCATTTTGCGCCGGAGTAATAAATGTTACTGCGTGAAATAAACAACCTGCTTCTCTGCTAGAACTATTAACAACTGATCCATCTAAAAATGCACCTTTACCTGCATCTCCTTGATCAAATCCTCTAGGATCACTTGCTGAAGTTACAGAACCTTTTGTTAAAACTGTTAAATTTCTTAGATATGGAGATCTTGAAGTTACAGTCATATTGTTTGCAAACTTAAATGCGTAACCTGTATCATTTACTGAGTCATAATAGTAGTCTGCAACTGTTAAATCTTCAACTGTAGATTCTCCATTTAGTAAAAATGCATCATTTGTATTTGTTACTGCTGTTGGAGTAATTTTTACAGAACGTAAACCTGTACCTTTTACGGCAACACCCGCTGGTATTGTTAAAGGAAATGCTTCTTGGTAAGTTCCTGGATAAATGTAAACTGTATCACCTGCTGTTGCTACTGATAATGCTTTTGCAACTGTGGCATATGGATCTTGTGGGTGATTTCCTGTTTTAGTATCATCACCATTTGTACCAACATAGTACAAATTACCAGGAGTGCTTACAAGGTCAATACCTGAAAGTGTTATACTTGCTGAATTTAATGTTGTAGTGTTAAGATTATTAATGTAACCATGTTTCCAACGTTTAGTTGTTGTACCTATATCGTAAGTGTTTGTTACATCTGGTATTAAATCGCCGGCAATATCCGCATTAATAGTAAGTGTGTCAGTGTCTGCATCACCTATTGTTATGTTTCCGTCAGCACTTATGTTACCTGTTGCGTGTAAATTACCTGTAATATTAGTATCACCAAAGAAGTTTACTGTACCAGTACCTTGTGGTCTGAATTCTAAATTACCATTTACATCAGTTGCTTGGATTACATTGCCATCAAGTGTAATATTGTCAACTACAATCTTGTTTTGATATACTACTGCGTTTGGAGTACCGATGTTTAAACTATTAGCAGTGGTGCTAATTGTGTTTGTAGTTCCATCGATAGTTAAATTTCCTATTGGTAAGTTAGGAGTTAAAATATCTAAATCTGTAATTCTTGCTGAACCGTTGACGTCTAATGGGTGCTGAGGACTAGTGGTTTTTATACCTACTCGGCTATTATTTACATCTAGATATAATAGGTCTGTCTCAAATGCCAGATCTACGCCATTACGCAATAGATTTGACTTTAAGAGTGGACCCGAAATACGACCAACTGCCACCTTATTCTCCTAACACGGGGATCACTTATGTCCCTCTAACCTGTTTTGACCTTCCCAATCGCTGGTTAACCACGGTTTGTCCTGCAACGGCTTGGTCGGCCATTGTTGCATTACTATTATTTATGTGATTTTGGTAAAGTAGTTAAGTAAGCAGTTCTTTTTAGCCTAGTAAAGTTGCCCACAAAAAGTTTATATCTTCTGCGTATTCTTGCGTCACAGATGCACCACCGCCCGCCGCTAAAACCCACTGCGTTCCGTTCCAAGTTTCTAAATATCCTTTATCTTGGTTCCAACGTGTAGTACCTTGCTCAGGACTAGTTGGTCTATTTGCATCTACACCGTTTGGTATTACAAGTCCATAAGGATTATCAAACTTCAAATAACTATAAACATCTGCAAGTCCAAACGTAAATGGACTGTTAAGTTTATTTGTTACAGTTTGCCCTTTAAATTCTATGTCTTCAAACGGTATTCCACCTGTACCATTAGCAAAAAAGTTAATATCTGCATCAGGTGTAGCAGATGTAATTGTATTTCCATCAATGCTAAACTTATTATCACTTGTAAATTTGTTTGTTTGCAATATGTGTTGATTTAATAGTGTATTTTGCTGATTATCTGTAACAAATCTAAACTGATTATCATTTAAATTAATGTAAGTATCTCTATCACTATCACGCATTGTAGGAAAATACACTGTACCGCCGTTATTTCCTTCAAATTCTCCAAACGTAGCATTGTATCTTAGATCTGCAAGAGTATTTTTTCTTTGTGCAGTACTACCTGATGGTAATTTTGCTGATCCTGTTGCTGAAATAGTAAATGAATCATTTGCATTAAGTCTAATATCTTGATTATTAGTACTTGCTATTGTATTTTGATCTGCTGTAATATCGTCAAACACAACTTTTCCTGCGCCTTGTGGATTTAATTCTATATTTGCGTTTGTTGAAGTTTGTTCTATAACATTATCATAAATTCTAAAGTCATCTACAAAAGTTTGTGACAAGTTACTTGTAAGCCAACGTTTACTTGAACTTCCTAAATTGTAAACCATGTTTTGATTAGGTTTTAAATCTTGTGCAAATGGAGTGTTAAAGTCAATAGTATCTCCTGGATCATCACCTAACTTAATTAAAGATCCTGCTAAAGTTACATTTCCGCCTGTTGTAATTGCAGGAGCAGTTACACTTGTATTAATATTATGTGTTCCTGTTATACTGTTAAAAGTAATATCACCTGTAATACTAGAAACTGTGTTTGGACTTTTAATTCTTATGTTTCCTGTTTGTACTTTTGAACCATCTATAAAAGTTTCTGCTGTACCTGTTGTAATTTTTAGACTTGTTAAACCTCCTGCAATAGAACTTGTATCTATGCTTGTAGTTCCGTTTTCGAAATCAATAAAAAAGTCATCACCTACTCTAAAATTTCCACTTTGATCAACAGTCTGATAGTAAACATTTCCGCTATTTGCTTCTACAACTTCGTTTGCTTGTTGAATTAAAGTTTTATCATTAGTAACTTCTTTTCCTGCACCAACGTAAGCCATGTTATGTTGTATCAAATACATCAAACAGTTGGCACCATCGGCTTCTGCACCTATATTTCCATATACACAGGCACTACCGATTGATCTTATTTCTGCACCTTTTATTAAAACAGAATCACTTCTCCATCTTCCTGGTCCATTTATTGCATATATTCCTCTATTTGCAAAGTATGTAAAACAATTTAACCATTCAACTCTTACTCCGTTAGTCATTGTAAGTGCATCAACACCCGGAGTAATAAAAGTTGCGGCATGAAATAGCATACTTGCTTCATTTGTATCATGATCACAAACTTCTCCGTCAACATAAACTCCTTTACCTGCATCTCCTTGGGCAAAACCTCTAGGATCACTTGCACTTGTAACACTACCTTTTGTTATAACGGTACAATTCATAATGTAAGGCGACCTTGACGTAACCTTTGCACCACTTCTAAAGCGGAATGCGTATCCTGTATTGTCTGTACTGTTATAGTAAAAGTCTTTTATTGTTAAATCTGTTACAGTTGTTTCACCGTCTATTAAGAAAGCATCTTTGTCATTAGTTGCCGCGGTAGGTTTTACAATACAATTTCTTAAATCTCTTCCTTTTATTGTTACTCCTGCTGGAACTACCATAGGAAATACTTCTTCATATTCACCTGGTTCGATATTAATTACTTGTCCTGCTGTTGCAATGCTCAATGCTTTTTGAATTGTTCTTACAGGACCTTGAACTGTATCACCAACATTTGTATCTAATCCATTTGTTGCAACATATATGTTTCCTACACGTAAAGTTAAATTAATTCCTTGGTAAATTAAATTTTCTGTAAAAACACTATTAGTTGTAATTTCTTCTGCATATAAACTCATACGTTTTGCAGTTGTTCCTAATTCATATGTGTTATCTACATCAGGTATTAGGTCACCAACTATGTCTGCGTTAATTGTAAAGTTATCTTCGTCACCTGTACCAGCAATAATTACACTGCCATCAAAAGTAATATTACCTGTTGCGTGTGTGCTACCATCAACAGTAACAGTTTTACCTGCTGTTACAATTTCGTTTGTACCTGTACCGTTTGGACGAATGTCTATATTGCTATTTGTGTTGTAAGTAGAAATTTGATTGCCAGTGATTTTGATTTGATTAGTTGCTAATCCACCAACTGTAATGTCTTGTGCAGAATTTAAAAATATAGATCCTGTTAAACTATCAATACCGTTTGTACTTACTGTTAAATTTCCTAAATTTAATGAATTATTAAGATATAAATCTGGTTGTCCTGCTGTTGTATTTCTAAATTTTGCAGTACCATCAATAGTAAAGTTTCTTGGGCGAGTAACAGTTTTAATACCGATCTTACCGTCAGTATGACCTATGTACAATAGATTAGTTTCTATTGCTAAATCTGACTGTCTTTCTAAATTGCTTTTTAAAAGCGGACCGGATATTCTTCCAAGACTCATTTTTAGTACTCCTTACTAATATTTATCGGAATATTATGTCCAAGGACGGCCAGTCTTTAAAGATCCTGTTGTGATTTGTTTTTTCTTTGCTGTGCTGTTTTCACTTGCTGTGTATAGAGTAGGCATTAAACCTTTTTTAAGTTTAGATCTTTTACCTGTTGCCGCACGTTTTTCTGCCGCAAGTTTTAACTTTTGTTCTTGGCGTTGTCTTTTATAAGTTAAGTGTGATATACCGTTAGCAGACATTATTTGTCAAAGTTATGAATTACAGTTACAGGCTTACCTAATGGAACTGCCTGTGTAAATTTAATGTAATAACCATCAGCATAAGGCTGATTTGGTCCTGTTAAATTTCCTGACGTACTTTGTTCTAGTGTATAGTTTGTTGTGGCTAATTGTAAAACGTTTTCTACTAATACTAATACGTTTTGTGCCGCACTAGGAACTGGAAATGCACTATCACCACTTGCTAAAACACCAAACACTGTTTCTGTTCCGTCACCGTTACCTAAACTTTGTTGTGTTATAGTTGTTGGCTCTTGTAATCTTATTGGTTTCCAAACACCTGCTTGATAAAATTCAACATAATTTTCTTGTGTATTATATCTTATCTGTCCTATTTGTGCAGTGTTAGGTCTTTGTGCATTGTTACCTCTTGGAAGATTCAATGAATTTGTAGACTCCATACGTACACCCTCATCGGTATCGAAATAAATTCCTTTACCGTGTTGGATACCACGTGTGTTTGTAGTTTGAGCCTTTAAAAATTTCATCTTATACCTCTAAAAAACTTACCGTTGCTGACAAATTTAATGGAGCCTGTGATACAGCAACAATGGAATCACCTTCACTTAATACCATCTTCTCTGTGTCAAAAGTAAATGTTTCTGCACCAGTAACATTTATTTCTTTACAAACTTGGTTAACTGCTCCAATACTTTGTCCTTGCGGAACAAAGTGTAAATCAAATTTACTGTCATTACTTCCTGTTGGATCTTCTGCCGCAGTGTTACATACCATTAAAGTCAAAATAGCATACTGTTTTCCAGCCGGTACAACTACTAAATTTGTGTTAGTTGATCCAATTAATGAATTTGCTAGTGCCATTTGTCCTCCTTAAAATAACATTCCATATAGTAGCGATCTATTTCTACTAATTAGTTCATCTCTTTCACTAGTACTATTTACATAATAGATACCAGTATTTCCATTACCTTCGGCTTTGGCATATATTTTTACACCGTCTGTTGGAGCCGCAGGATCTATTGTATTATCATCTAGTCCTGGAGTTGAATTAATATGTAAAGTGTCATCAATTCTAATACTTCCAGTACCTGGAGATTCTAAAACTAGATCACTATTACTTAGATATGAACTTATTGTAGAACCTTTTACCATTATGTCAAATAATTCTGTTCTTTCCTCAAAGAATGTAGAAGTACGTTGACCATTTACATCTACGAATGCTTGTGATATAGTACTATCTTCACTAATGTCAGTTACTTTTACAACTGTATCACCGCTTGTAATTTGAGGACTTGAAAATCCTAAAAAGGCATTTTGAATTCTATCTACTACGAATTTTCTGTTTGGAATGTCATCATCAAACTGAACTTGGTTTTCGTAGTCTGCTGTTCCAGATACATTAATAACACCTGTACCTTGATTAATTAAATTTAAATTACTTCCGCCTGTTGCAATGTGTGTAAGAAAGAATCCAATGTTATCATTGTTTTCATCTTTAAATTTAAATGCACCTTGCTTGATTGTTTGTGTAACAGGTTCATTGTAAGTTATTGTTTCGTCAAATACAAGTAAAGCATCTGGTAATGTACCTCTGTCTATTCTAATACCTGAAGTATTTAAACTTACACCTGCACCAGTTTCACCTTGGTTCAAAACTATTACATTATCTTGAATTGTTAAGTTTGCAGAAGATACAAAAGTTGTGTCACCTTGTACTTGAAGGTCACCTGTGATTATAAATTGTCCTTGTTGAACGCCAGTATCCATTGTAATGGAACCGCCTGGCTGGACAGTTAGTTTGTAATTTCCGTTTGCAACATTAACAAGTTTTGACATTCTCTAATTCCTAAAGTTACTGTAGGGGATTGCTCCCCTACAATATATTCTAATTACGCATTTGCGAAATCGTCATCATCGTTACCTGCTGTATCGTCGTCACCTGCTTCTTCTACTTGCGCCGCACCGTCATTGGTTGCAGTTGAGAAGTTCCATGCTACTGACGTACCTGATAAAGCATTTGATCCTGTACCGTCTGGTGCAATTATAGTTGCTTTTCTACCAGCGATTTTAGAAACTTGATATGTTTCTGAATCATCACCTTTTACAGTGATTGCCATTTCAGTACCAGTCAATGCTGATGCTAATTTTCCTGTTGTTAAGAAACGATCATATTCAGTGTCGTCAGCACCAATTGTTGCTACTCTGAATTTTTTTGATCCTAATTGCTTAACGATATGTCCTTCCACAACTGCTGAACCGTTGTGAAATTCTACTTTGATTTCGTTGCCACCCGCAGTTGGCTCTCCGAAAAACTTTTTATTAAGTGGTCTACCCATTTTTTTTCTCCTCTTTTAGAAGTCCGATGCAGGTTCTATCTGCTACGGGGTTTTGTCCCCATAAGTCCACCAAAAATTATGTGGCACACTATCATGACAAAAGTATTTATCCAATATGTAATAATGGATTAGGCTTGCGGACTGTTACGTTTATGAACTCACGAATGAAGTTAAAATTACCGCTTAATGCTTCAAAGAGGTCGCTGTGTAGGTGTTTACTACACATGGTATAACTTGTACTACCTATCTGAACAAAGTAACTTACAGACACCTTATTTTCACAATATTCAGGAAAAACACCTGATAGAAATAGAGCAGTATCTCCTAGTTCTTTTCCTTTCAATCGATGATTTTGGATTTCAAATAATTCCTGTGCAAAAGTTGTTTTTGGTAAAAAATTTGGATTGTCTATTTTGTCAGCAAGAAGCATTACTACATAGGACTCAATTTCTAATGGTAATTGATAACCCGTAGTCTCGGATGCCTCCTTGACAATGTCGAAAAAGGCCGATGTATATTCGTCCTTCATACATATATTTATTTAAAAAAAGGGGAACAACTAAAACACTACTTGGGAGGCCTTGCTGTGAACTCACCTCCAACTTTCGATAAGCAGATCACATCTGAATTTTGCAAGGTTTAGATATGATATCTACTTCCAACCACCTCCGCCTAAACCTAGCCACTTGGCCGCGTAAAAGACTTTAGTGTGCATTACCCCCCTGCCGAAGGGTTGTTCTGCCACAAGTGCTAAGAGTTTATAACTCTCTTAGTTTGTGTTAAAGTTAATATTAATATAACATTGTTTGTAGAAAAAAGCAACCGAAAAAAGCAAAAAGGTTTACCAAAATAGATATTTTGGCCATAAAAAAAGGGCGACATAAAGCCGCCCTTTTAATAAGTTTACAATCTCTTACGAGAATGTTACGTTTGCTACACTAACTCTTGCTAGGTAGTCTGCCGCATTACCTAATGAAGAAGCAGTATTGTTTAACTCAACATATCCGTATCTAGTCATGAAAGACACAACTGGTTCGAAAGATGATGGGTCAAGTACAACGCCACTTGACATTAATGGAATGTAAGGACAGTAGAACGCCGCCGCATCTGCTTCTGATGTTCCTTTGTACCCTACTAATACATCAGTAGTATCTGATGCATAAGCGTCAACGTAAACTTTCATTGCACCATTTAAAGTACCTACTAATTTAGTATTAGTTGGTGCTTCGAACGTACCTTCAGTTGTTCTTGCGAACGCTGAAGTTGTTGCTGACTGAAGAACTGTTAACGTATGCGGTGATACCACTGCAAAGTTACCAGCACCACGTCTTGTACGTTGTGCAATTTTGTTTGCCGCTCTGTTGATCATTACAGCCAACGCCGCGTGTTCATCACCCACGAACGTTGCAGTACCTGATACAGCATTTTGATCGTATTGAACGTCTGATTCAGCCGCACCTGCTAAAGTTCTTAATGAGTTAAGAACTTCTTGGTCGATCTCAGCAGTAATTTCTTGGGCTAATGCCGCCATAATTTCTGC
>CETK01157463.1_pt1 | contig 15217 bp, 27 predicted proteins | sample 361431 | NCBI WGS metagenome assembly CETK01 (sample SAMEA2622452, study PRJEB7988) | marine metagenome | biome: marine biome (ENVO:00000447); feature: surface water layer (ENVO:00002042); material: "saline water (ENVO:00002010), including plankton (ENVO:xxxxxxxx)" | depth 5 m | reverse complement strand
TTTTTTTTACTATATAATTTGATGAAGTTTTATTATTGTTAATTAATATATTTTTTTTTCTAATATTTTTTTCAATAAATCCTTGAGTTAATGAACTAAATAATGATTTTAGATATTTATCTAATCGAGTATCAATTTCTTTTCTTATAATTATAGTTTTAATCAATTTTTATTAATAATAATACCTATGTAAGCTGCAAAAATACATAGGATAAAAGATAAAATAACATAAAGTGTTGTTAATAAAATCTTATTAGATAAATATAAATCAACTACTTCTAAAGAAAATGATGAAAATGTTGTAAAAGAACCCAATAAACCAATTATTAAAAAATACTTGATGAAATTTTCAGATAAATTTTTATTATAACCAATAGAAATTAAATAACCTATAAAAAAAGAACCAATAACGTTAATGAATAAAGTAGTTAAGAAATTATGATAGAAATATAGTCTCGAAAGATTTCCAATTAAGTATCTTAATGACGCTCCCACTGCACCACCAGAAGCAACTAAAAATAGATGAAACAATTCTTTTAAGATTGTGGTTGTTGCTCTACTTCATCGTTGGGTTTTTTTTCAAGAACAGGTCCGCTATCCTTTCCCTTTGCGCTTTCATCCCTGTCAACCAGTTCAATAATAGCCATTGAAGCATTATCACCATATCTATTACCTAACTTTATTATACGAGTATATCCACCGCTTCTGTTTTTATATCTCTCTGAAAATATGTCAAAAATTTTTTTTGACATTACTTCATCGTTTAAAATTGATATAGATTTTCTTCTAGATACAAGATCGCCTTTCTTTCCCAAAGTTATAATTTTTTCAATAAATTTTTTTAATTCTTTGGCCTTTGGTAATGTTGTTTTAATCTGCTCATGCTTAATCAAAGCATTAGAAAGGTTCATTAACATTGCTTTTCTATGAGATGTTGTTCTATTAAGTTTTTTATTTTTAATACTATGTTTCATATTTATTTATTGAAAGGATCTTCGTATTTTCTTGCAAGCTCATCAATATTTTCTGGTGGCCAATCTGGTACAGACATACCAAGATTTAACTCCATTTGCTGAAGAACCTCTTTAATTTCATTTAAAGACTTTCTTCCAAAATTTGGAGTACGGAGCATTTCTGACTCAGACTTTTGAACAAGATCACCGATATAGATAATGTTATCATTTTTAAGACAATTTGCAGATCTTACTGAAAGTTCAAGTTCTTCAACTTTCTTTAATAAGTTTGAGTTAAATGAGAGCTGTTCAGCTTGTGATTGATCAGGTGATATCTCTGGCTCATCAAAATTAATAAATGGTTGAAGCTGATCTTGTAAAATTCTTGCCGCCAAGGCTATTGCATCATCTGGTGAAATAACTCCATTTGTTTCAACATCAAGTATAAGTTTATCATAATCAGTTACTTGACCCACTCTACTATTTTCTACTTTATATGTTGCTTTAATTACTGGGCTAAACATTGCATCAAGTTTGATTTCACCAATAATTTTTGACTCATCTTCAGCTACTTCTGCTGACACATATCCTTTACCAGTTTCGACATTTGCCTCTATTTCTATTTCCGCATTTGAGTCCAGTGTCATAATTAACTGATCAGGGTTCATAATTTCTGTTTCTGAATCTGTCTCAAAGTTACCTGCTCTTAACTCACCAGATCCAGTAGATTTTAAATACATTTTTTTTAATCCTGGAGAATGAACCTTAACAGCAACTGCTTTAAGATTTAGTAAAATATCTGTAAGATCTTCTTTAACACCTGGTATAGTTGAAAATTCATGAACAACTCCTTTGATTTTAATTGAAGTTATTGCTGCTCCTTGAAGTGATGATAGTAGAATTCTTCTTAAAGCATTTCCTAAAGTTAGACCAAAGCCTCTTTCTAAAGGTTCGGCAATTAAAACACCTTTTCTTCCATCTGTTTGCTCAACGTTAACATCCATTTTGCTTGGTTTGATCAACTCTGTCCAGTTTTTTTGTAACACCTTAGTACTCCTTTTTATTAAACTCTTCTTCTTTTTCTTGGCCTACAACCATTATGAGGAATCGGTGTAACATCTTTAATTGAAGTTATTACATATCCAATTGATTGAAGCGACCTTAAAGCAGACTCTCTTCCAGACCCTGGACCAGATACTTCTACTCTTAATGATTTTAAACCATATTCTTTGGCCTTATTTCCAACATCCTCTGCAGCAATTTGTGCAGCATATGGTGTAGATTTTCTAGAGCCCTTAAAACCTTTATGTCCAGATGAAGACCACGCAAGTGCATTGCCGCCTTCATCAGAAATCGTTATTATAGTGTTGTTAAAAGAAGAAAGAATATGAGCAACACCAGAAGATATTTTTTTCTTTATTTTGGATTTTTTTTTATCAACCATTCTAACCTTTTGTAACTTTCTTTTTACCGGCTATCGCAACAGCCTTTCCTTTTCTAGTTCTTGCATTAGTATGAGTTCTTTGACCTCTGACTGGTAATTTTTTTCTGTGCCTTAACCCTCTATAGCATCCAAGGTCATTTAGCCTTTTAATATTCATGCTAACTTCTCTTCTTAAATCACCTTCAACTGAATATTTATTGTCTATTAGGTCTCTTATCTTATTTAATTCTTCGTCATTAAGTTCGCTTACTCTTTTTGTAACATCAACTGATGCTGATATGCAAATGTCTGAAGCAATTTTTTTACCTATTCCAAATATGTATGTTAAAGCCACATCTACCTTTTTATTGGTAGGGATATTTACACCTGATATTCTTGCCATTAAGTAACCTAATTTAAATGAATGAGGGTGAATACATGATATATTGTATGTAAGTCAAGACTAGAAATCATTAAAAAGCCAGGTTTTTTAAGAATTTTTTACAATTTTTAAAATTTTACTAGTTATTTCAGAAATATCGTCATTACCGTTAATTTCTGTATAAATACTCCCATAAGATGTTTTGCATATATCTGAAACCAATTTTGTTGAATTAAGATATTCCTTATATCTAGTTTTTAAAACACTTATTTTATCATCATTTCTACCTTCTTCACTTGCTCTTTTTTTTATTCTTTCTTCCAAAATTTGATAGTCTAAATTGATTGTGAAGATATTATTAATTTTTAAATTATTAATATTAAAAAAATTATTGATAAATTCATATTGAGCAACAGTGCGTGGATAACCATCTAATATGAATCCCTTATTTGGATATTGCGATATATTTAGAGATACAATCTCATTTAGAATATTATCAGGAACAAGGTTCCCTGATTCTAGAATACTTCTTATTTGATTTCCTAATTTGTCTCCAGTATCAACTTTGTTTCTCAATATATCTCCTGTAGATAAATGTGGTATGTTAATAGTTTTTGAAAGAAGTTTTGCTTGTGTTCCTTTACCTGCACCTGGAGGTCCAAAAAAGATAATATTTTTCAACTATCTTCTTCCTTTAAGTTTTGTTTTTTTAAGTAGATTTTCGTATTGATGCTGAAAGAGGTGAGATTGAACCTGTGTAATGAAGTCAATCATAACTACTACTACAATGAGCAATGCTGTTCCACCTAGATAAAATGGAATTGAAGTCCTTGAAAGTAAAAATTCTGGTAATAATGCAACAAAAGTTAAATAAATTGTTCCTATAGTTGTCAGGCGTGTTAATACAAATTCTATATATTTTGCAGTATTCTCTCCAGGTCTTATTCCAGGAATAAATCCGCCATACTTTCTCAAATTTTCAGCCTGTTCATCTGGATTAAAAACGATACCAGTATAAAAAAAACCAAAAAATATTATCATTGTAGCAAATAATAAAAGATAGAGTGGTTGACCACGGCCAAGGTAACTAGAAATTAAAATAAAAATTTCACTCGAGGAACCGGCACCAAAACCCGACATAGTGTTTGGTAATAGTAAAATTGATGAAGCAAAAATAACAGGTATTACTCCAGCAGTATTTATTTTAAGTGGTAGGTGAGAGCTTTGTCCACCATATATTTTATTTCCCACTTGCCTCTTTGGATATTGAACAGGGAGTCTTCTTTGACCCTTTTCTACAAAAACAATAAATACAATTAATAATAGAATTAAAATTAATATTCCTAAAATAAAAGCAATACTTAATTCTCCAGTTCTTCCTAATTGTAGTGTACTAACAAAAGCACTTGGAAGATTAGCAATTATACCAGCAGTTATAATTAGTGATATTCCATTACCTACTCCTCTTGAGGTTATTTGTTCTCCTAACCACATTAGAAATATTGTTCCTCCTACAAGAGTTATAACTGTAGTCATTCTAAAAAAAACACCTGGTTCAAATACAATATTTCCATATGCTGTTTGCATAGACTCTAGTCCTATTGATACTCCATATCCTTGAAGTGCTGCAATAAAAACTGTAGCATATCTAGAATATTGAATAATTTTTCTTCTACCTTTAGATCCTTGTTCCTTTAACGCTTTAAGGTATGGAATGGCAGATTGCATTAGAGTCATAATAATTGATGATGAAATGTAAGGCATAACTCCAAGAGCAAAAATTCCCATTCTGCCTAAAGCTCCCCCTGAAAAGGTATCAAAAATTCCTAAAATACCTGATGATTGTTGTTCAAAAAATTGTTGAAGGGCGACTGGGTTTATACCTGGTATTGGCAAAAATGTGCCTAACCTGAATACAATTAAGGCACCAAGAGTGAAAAAAAGCCTTTGTCTTAATTCTTTTGCTTTTCCAAAAGCTCCAAGATTGAGATTATTAGAGAGTCTTTCTGCAGCAGTTGCCATTTCTTATTTCTTCAATAGATTTACTATACCGCCAGCTTTTTCTATTGCAGCTATTGCATTTTTAGAAGCAAAAGAAATTTCTAGATTTATAGATTTTTCTATATTACCTTTATTTAATAGTTTTAAACTACCTTTTGTTTTACTTAATATTTTTTTTTCGAATATAATTTTTTCTGAAAGTGTTTTAGGGTCAAGTTTATATTTAGTAATAATATCATTTAATCTTGATAAACTTATAGATTGAATTTTTTTTCTAAAATTATTTTTAAAACCTCTTTTAGGCAATCTTCTATACAATGGCATTTGCCCACCTTCAAATCCGTTGATTGAAACACCTGATCTAGATTTTTGACCTTTAACTCCTCTTCCTGATGTTTTACCTAAACCTGAACCAGATCCTCTACCGAGTCTTTTCCGATTTTTTTTTGAAAATTTTGATGGTTTTATCTCGTTTATCTTCATAAAGCTTTACTCTTTGGTTGCGATAATTTCATTTATCTTTTTTGATCTTTTACTAGCAATAGATTTCGGAGACTCTGACATTTTAAAAGCATTGAATGTAGCCTTAAGCATGTTGTGTGGGTTCGATGTCCCAGTAGATTTGGCGACAACATCTTTAATACCAAGTGATTCAAACAAAGCGCGCATCGGACCGCCTGCAATAATACCTGTACCAGGTGCAGCAGAACGTAATATAACTTTTCCAGCACCAAACCTTCCAACTATGTCATGATGAATTGTTCTATTTTCTTTTAAATGAACTCTTATCATTTTATTTTTTGCATTTTCAGTAGCTTTTCTTACCGCTTCGGGAACTTCTTTTGCTTTACCAGTTCCTACGCCAACTCTTCCTTTATTATCACCTACTATCATTATGGCTGCAAAACCAAATCTTCTTCCACCTTTAACAACTTTAGCAACTCTATTTATTGTAACTAAATGTTCAACTAAATCGTTTTTATCATTCTCAAACATATTAATACCTAAAAGTTTAACCCTTCTGACCTTGCTGCTTCTGCAAGTATCTTAATTAGACCGTGATATTTATAGTTTCCTCTATCAAAAAAAACATCTTTTACACCTTTTAGTATGCTTTTTTTTGCTATTTCTTTTCCAACTAATTCTGCAATATCTTTTTTGTTTAACTCTTTATCTCTGATAGTGCTTTCTAATGAGGATGAGCTAGCAATTGTTAAGCCATCTTTATCATTTATGATTTGAGCATATATGTGACAATTAGATTTATAAACACTTAACCTATTCCTTTTTGACACTTTTTTAAGTTTATATCTAATTCTTTCAGATCTATTTTTCATAGCTATTTCTTCTTACCTTCTTTTCTAAATATAAATTCATTATCATATTTAATACCCTTGCCCTTAAATGGTTCAGGCTTTCTAAATGATCTTATTTTTGCAGCTGCTGCACCTAGCTTTTCTTTATCAAAACTAAATAATTTAATTATATTTTGTTTTGGGCATTCAATTTTAACTTCTTCAGGAATATCAAAGTTAATATCATGGCTATATCCAAGTTGAAGTTTTAATATTTTACCAGATATTGATGCTCTGTAACCTGTACCGTTTAATTCAAGTATTTTTTCAAAACCCTTACTAACACCCTGAATAATATTAAATATAAGTGATCTTGTTGTACCCCAATTTGGATTTTTTTTATATTCTTCACTTTTTGGGACAACCGATACGCTATCATTGTCAATTTTAATATTGTAATTAGAATTTATATTCATCTTCATTTCACCTAATTTACCTTTTGCGGTAAAAATACCATCTTTGAAATCACATTTAATTTCGCTGGTAATTTTTATACTATTTTTAGCTATTCTTGACATAAGTTAAAAAATCTCACACAAAATTTCACCACCGACATTATTTTGTCTCGCTTTTTGATCAGACATAACACCTTTGGGAGTTGAAAGAATAGAAATTCCAAGTCCTCCATAAGGTTTTTTTAAATCTGAAATCTTTGAATATACTCTAATTCCAGGTTTTGAAACTCTCTTAATTTTTTTTATAACTGGATCTCCATTAAAATACTTTAGTTCTATTGTTATATTTTTGATACCAGATGCATTTTCTGTGTCTTGATAATTACGAATGTAACCTTCCTCCTTTAGAACAGAAAGAACATTCATGTTTAATTTAGATTTATAACAAGAAGTAGATGATTTTCTTGCTTGATGAGCATTTTTAATTCTAGCGAGCATATCAGATAAAGCATCATTAAAAGACATATTTAATCCTCCTACCAACTTGACTTCACAACGCCCGGTAAATCACCTGACATTGAGAGTTCCCTAATTTTGATTCTAGAAAGACCAAACTTCCTATAAACACCCCTGGATCTACCAGTTAATTCACATCGGTTTCTATGCCTAATTGAAGAACTATTTTTTGGTAGATCGTTTAGTTTATTCTGGAATTTAATTCGATCCTCTAAAGATAACTTTTTATCCATAATCTTCTTTTTAAGAGTTTTTCTTTTATTCATATATTTAGATATTAATTTTGATCTTGATATATTTTTTTGTATTGAACTTTGTTTAGCCATTTTTCTCCCTTAATCCGATTTTTGTTTAAATGGTAAATTAAAACTCTTTAAAAGTTCTAATGAATCATTATTATTATTTGCAGACGTACATATAGTTACATCTAATCCTCTAACTTTATCTATTTTATCAAAGTTGATTTCTGGAAATATTATGTGCTCTTTTATACCCAGAGTATAATTTCCATTTCCATCAAAGCTATTTGGATTTAAGCCTCTAAAGTCTCTAATTCTTGGAATAGCTATATTAATTAATCTATCTAAAAACTCATACATAATTTTATTTCTCAACGTTACCATTACTCCAAGAGGCATTCCTGCTCTTATTTTGAAACCTGAAATAGCTTTTTTAGCTTTTGTTTTAACTGCTTTCTGTCCAGCAATGAGAGTGAGATCCTCTAGTGCTTTATCGATGACTTTTGAGTCATCTTTTCCTTCGCCAATACCCATATTTAAAACAACTTTAATAATCTTTGGAACTTCATAAATATTATTTTTTTTAAGTTTACTCATGAGATCTGCAGAAATTTCTTTATTATATTTTACTAAAAGTCTACCCATTAGATTTCCTCACCAGATTTTCTATTTATCCTAATTTTTTTTTCATTTGATACCTTAAAACCAATTTTTACACCTTTGTTTAATTTAGAATCAAAGAATGCTAAATTCGATATATGGATAGGCATGTCTTTCTCATTAATACCACCTTGTTGATTATTATCAGGTTTTTGATGTTTCTTAACTTTATTAACATCAGCAACAATTGCCTTAAAAATTTTCGGTAAAACTTTAACTATTTTACCTTTTTTACCTTTATCTTTACCTGCTAGAACAATTACCTCATCCCCTTTTTTAAGTTTAATTTTGTTTGTCATTATATAACCTCTGGTGCTAAACTGATAATTTTCATAAATTTTTTACTTCTTAATTCTCTTGTAACTGGACCAAATATACGTGTAGCAACAGGCTCCTCTTGCTTATCTAATAATACAGCTGCATTTTTATCAAATCTTATTGAAGTTCCATCTGATCTTTTAAAGTCTTTGGAAGTTCTTACTATTACAGCTTTAAATACTTCTCCTTTTTTTACTTTTGCTCTTGGAATAGCATCTTTAATAGAAACAACTATAATATCTCCTATAGAGGCAAATCTTCTCTTTGAACCGCCTAACACCTTTATGCATTGAATTCTTCTAGCACCTGAATTATCAGCGACGAATAGGTTTGACTGCATCTGTATCATTTGTTTAACCCTTCATTAATTACAATCCAATTTTTTAGTTTTGAAATGGGTTTGGTTTCTATTATTGATACATTATCACCTTTCTTATATTTATTTTCTGGATCATGAGCATGATACTTTTTTGACCTGCTTATAATTTTTTTGTATAGCTTATGCTTAACTCTTCGAATGACTTGTACAACAATAGTTTTATTTGAATTAGAAGATACAACTTTTCCTGATAAAACTCTTTTAGGCATTTTTTTCTCCGATGTTATTTGCAAATTTTGTCTTAAGTTGAGCAATATTTTTTTTTATTTTTTTAATTTGATGAGTTTTTTCTAATTGACCTGAATATTTTTGAAATTTTAAATTCATTAATTGTTTACTCAAATCAACAATTTCAGATTTAATTTTATTTTGATCTAGATCAGATTTATTCTTCTTAATCATATATTTCTTTCTACAAATTTACATTTAATTGGAAGCTTTGCAGCTGCTAATGTCATTGCTTTTCTAGCATCATTTTTATCTACCCCATCAACTTCAAACATAATTCTTCCTGGTTTAACTCTGCAAGCCCAATATTCTACTGAACCCTTACCTTTGCCCATTCTGACTTCAGCAGGTTTTTTTGAAACAGGAACATCCGGAAATACTCTAATCCACATTCTTCCTGCTCTTTTTAGATATCTAGTTATTGCTTTTCTCGCAGCTTCGATCTGCCTTGAAGTTACTCTTTCGGGCTCTAAAGCCTTAAGTCCAAAGCTTCCATAGTTTAAAGAAAAATTTCCTTTAGCACTTCCATGAATTCTACCTTTAAATTGTTTTCTAAACTTTGTTTTTTTTGGAGATAACATATTCATTATCTTATACTTCCTTGCTCAACCTGTTTCTTTTCACTTGCATAAGGGTCCTTTGAAAGTATTTCACCTTTATTTATCCATACCTTGATACCACAAATACCGTATGTTGTTTCTGCTTCTGAAGTTGCATAATCAATATCGCCTCTCAATGTATGCAAAGGCACACTTCCTTCATGATATTTTTCAGTTCTTGCAATTTCAGCTCCTCCTAATCTACCACTGCATACTACCTTGACACCTTTTGCTCCGAGTCTCATGGCTGATTGCACAGCTTTTTTCATAGCACGCCTAAATGATATTCTTTTTTCTAATTGAGTAGATATATTTTCGGCGACAAGTTTTGCTTCTACTTCTGGTTTTCTAACCTCTTTAATGTCTAGAAAAACCTCTAATTTTGACATTTCTGATAATTTTTTCTTTAAAGTTTCAATATCGGCACCTTTTTTTCCAATTATAATTCCGGGTCTTGAACTATATATAGAAAGTCTTAACTTTTTAGCGGCCCTTTCAATATTAATTTTAGAAATGCTTGCATTTTGAAGTTTTTTTTCAACGTATTTTTTAATTCTCAAGTCCTCATGAAGCAACCTAGTGTACTCAGACTTTGAAAACCACCTTGAAGACCAGGTTTTGTTAATACCTAATCTTATTCCATTTGGATTAACTTTTTGACCCATTATTCTTTACCCTTTTTAATTAAATTTCTCTCTTCAACAATTATGGTTAGTTTACTAAATGGCTTTACAATCGATGCTGCTCTACCTTTAGCTCTTGGCCTAAATCTTTTCATAGAAAGGCTTTTACCTACAAAAGCTTCTTTTATAAAAAGTTTGTCTATATCAAGTTGATTATTATTTTCAGCATTAGCTATTGCAGCATTTAATACTTTTAAAACATTTTTAGCAATTCTTTTGTTTGAAAATTTCAGCTGATTAATAGCACTACTTACTTTCTGATTTACTATGCTGTTTGTTAATAAAGAAAGTTTAAGGGCACTTGTTCTAATGGTATTATCTCGAGCTAATGCTGTTAAATTTTTATTCATTTTTGATCTGCTTTCTTATCAGCTGCGGTGTGACCTTTAAAAGTTCTTGTTGGAGAGAATTCCCCTAACTTATGACCAACCATTTGTTCATTAACAGTTACTGGAACAAACTTTTGACCATTATAAACTCCAAATGTTAATCCTACAAATTGTGGGATGATTGTCGATCTTCTTGACCAAGTTTTTATTACTTCTTTTCTGCCAGACTCTGAAACTTTTTCAGCTTTTTTTATCAAATTAATGTCTACAAAAGGACCTTTCCAAACTGATCTAGTCATTATTTTTTCCTTCTTTTTAGAATAAAGACATTTGTCTTTTTATTTCTTCTAGTTTTTTTACCTTTAGTTGAAACCCCCCATGGTGTAACAGGATTTCTTCCTCCAGAAGTTCTTCCCTCTCCACCTCCATGTGGATGGTCTACTGGATTCATAACTACTCCCCTTACTTTAGGTCTAAATCCTAAATATCTTTTTCTACCGGCTTTACCAAGTTTGATATTTTTTTGATCTGAATTAGATACTTCACCAATGGTAGCCATTGAATTTTTATTTAAATGTCTAATTTCACCTGAAACAAGTTTAACTTGAACAAAAGACTGCTCTTTAGATACTATTTGAGCTGTAGATCCAGCAGATCTTACTAATTGTCCACCTGCACCTGGCTTTAATTCTATATTGTGGATGTTCGTTCCAATTGGAATATTTTTAAGAGGAAGAGAGTTGCCAATTTTAATATCAGCATTCTCGCCAGAAGAAATTTTATCGCCAATATTAATATTTTTTGGTGATAAAATATAATTGAGTATGCCATCCTCATATTTAATTAGAGAAATAAAAGCCGATCTATTTGGATCATATTCGTTTCTAATAACTTCTGCTATCATATTGGTTTTATTTCTTTTAAAATCGATAATTCTGTACTTTCTTTTAACTCGACCACCCATTCGTCTAGATGTTATTCTTCCTTGATTATTTCGGCCACCTGTACTCTTAATTGGTTTTGTTAAAAATTTTACTGGGTTTTCATTAGAAAGATGTTTTTTTGAAACTAACACTGTACCTCTTAACCCAGGTGTAATTGGTTTAAATTTATTAAGCATTATTTAATCTCCAATGAAGAATCTATAGTGTTTCCTTCTGCTAAAGTTACAATAGCTTTTTTGATATCTTTTCTAAAACCATAGTCACCCTTAAAAGATTTGAGCTTGCCTCTTAAGATTGACGTATTTACTTTTAAAACTTTAACTTTAAAAACAGTTTCTATTGCTTGTTTTATTTCTGTTGAATTTGAATTTTTATCAACAATAAAACTATACTGATTGAATTGCTGAAGAATAGTTGATTTTTCAGTTGTGATTGGTTTTTTTATCAAATGAAAGGACCTTTCAGTTGAAATATTTACTTTATTTCTCATGAAAACCTCTTAGTAATTTCAGTTAAAGATTTTTCGTCAATAAATATTTTATCAAACATTATTAAATCTTTAACATTTAAACCTTTTTGATTTAGAGCTGAAATTTTTGGGATATTGGCAGATGCTAACCTAAAATTTTTATCTAATTCGGTATCTGAATATATAAATAAAGCTGATTCATAATCAAATTTTTGAAGTTTTTTTAAAAGGTTTTTAGTCTTATGATTATCAATTTTAAAGGTATCAACGAATATCAACTTATTTTCTGAAAGTTTAGAAGAAAGAGTTGATTTGATTGCTAGTTTTTTTTCTTTCTTATTTAAATCAAATGAATAATCTCTATTTACTGGCCCCATTGCAATTGCCCCACCTCTAAAATTAGGTGGTTTACTACTACCCTGTCGTGCATTTCCAGTCCCTTTTTGAGAAAATGGTTTTTTGCTTTTTCCATTTACTTCTGATCTTGATTTAGTTTTATGAGATCCTTGCCTAGATTTAGCATTTTGATATCTAATGTACTGATGAATAATATCAGGCATCACTTTGATACCAAAAATATTGTTATCAAGCTCTATGTTCTTGACTGTAGTATTTTGTAGATTTTGAATATTATGTTTCATGCTTAAATCTTCTTAACTGCATCCTTAATAAAAACAATTGAGTTTTTTTTACCAGGTATTGAGCCTTTAATAACTAACAGTGAGTTTTTTTCATCTATTTCTATAACTTTTAGATTTTGTTTGGTTACTTTTTTTCCACCCATTCTTCCAGCCATTTTTTTTCCTTTAAATACTCTGCCCGGATCTTGGTTTTGTCCAGTTGACCCATGAGATCTATGAGAAATTGAAACTCCATGTGATGCTCTTAATCCCGCAAAGTTATGTCTTTTCATTGCGCCAGCAAATCCTTTTCCTATTGAATTGCAAGTAGCATCAATAAATTGATTAATCTTAAAATGATTAACATCAATTAGTGATCCTACATCTAGTAGATTTTTTTCGTCTACTCTAAATTCCTTAATTATTTTTTTTGGATCAATAGAAATTTTAGTAAAATTTTTTCTTTGTGGTTTACTGATTTTTTTAATGTCTTTTAGAGTATCTATGCTTGCGATTTGTACGGCATTGTAACCATCCTTATTAAGAGTCTTAACATTTGAAACAATGTTTTCGTCAACCTTTAATAAGGTTACATGAGTTGAGTCGCCATTTTTATCAAAAAAAGAGCTGTTTCCAATTTTTGTTGTAATTAAACCTGATCTCATAATTATTAAATTTTTATATCCACTTCTACACCTGCTGAAAGATCTAATTTCATTAGAGCATCTACTGTTTGTGGTGTAGGATCAATAATGTCTAGTAGTCTATTATGGGTTCTTATTTCTAGCTGATCCCTGCTTTTTTTATCAACATGCGGTGATTTATTCACTGTAAACCTCTCAAACCTTGTTGGCAATGGAATAGGTCCTTTAACCTTCGCGCCAGTTCTTTTAGCAGTATTAATTATATCAAGTGTACTAGTATCTAATAAAGTGCTATCAAATCCTCTTAACCTAATTCTTATATTTTGATTATCCATTAAGCTAACTTTGCCTTTACTTCATCAGCTACATTTGAAGGTACTTGTTCATAATGATCAAATTGCATTGTGTAATTTGCCCTACCTTGTGAGAGTGATCTTAAATTGTTTACATATCCAAACATGTTTGCAAGTGGCACCATGGCGTTTACCACATTTGCATTACCCCTTGTGCTCATTTCTTGAACCTGACCTCTTCTACTATTTAAATCACCTATAACATCCCCCATATACTCTTCTGGGGTAACTACTTCTACTTTCATCATTGGCTCTAAAAGCACAGGACTTGCTTTTGCAATACCTTCTCTAAAAGCAGCTCTTGCTGCTATTTCGAAAGCTAATACGCTAGAGTCTACATCATGATATGCTCCATCGTATAAAACTGCTTTAAAATCAATACATGGGAAGCCCGCTACAACTCCAGTTTGCTGTTGAGCTATTAACCCTTTTTCTACTCCGGGAATATGTTCAGTAGGAATATTACCACCTTTTATCTGGTTAACAAATTCATAACCAGTACCAGGTTTACCTGGTTCAAACTTTATTTTAACTCTAGCGAATTGTCCAGCTCCACCAGATTGTTTTTTATGAATGTAATCTACATCAGAATTACTTGAAATTGTTTCTCTATAAGCAACTTGAGGGGCTCCTACATTTGCCTCAACTTTAAATTCTCTTTTCATTCTATCAACAAGAATTTCTAGGTGAAGTTCTCCCATACCTTTGATTATCGTTTGACCACTTTCGGTATCGGTTGTAACTCTAAAACTAGGATCTTCTTGAGCTAGTCTACCCAATGCTGTTCCCATCTTTTCATGATCTGCTTTTGTTTTAGGTTCAACAGCTACTTCAATAACTGGGTCAGGAAAGTCCATTCTTTCAAGGACTATTGGTTTGTTAGTATCACATAAAGTTTCACCAGTGGTTACATCTTTTAAACCAACTAAAGCTACAATATCTCCTGCGTTTGCAGTTTTAATTTCTTCTCTGTTATTTGCATGCATGAGTAACATTCTACCAATGTTTTCTTTTTTTCCTGAATTTGAGTTAAGAACAGTATCTTTTGTGTTGATTGTTCCAGAATAAACTCTAGCAAAAGTAAGACTTCCTACAAATGGATCTGTCATAATTTTAAAAGCTAATGCACTAAAGGGTTCAGCATCTTCACATTTTCTTGATAGTTCAGAGGATTCGTTATTAACGTCTGTTCCTTTAACACTTTCTACATCAATAGGAGACGGCATATAGTCAACAACTGCATCTAATAATGGTTGTACACCTTTGTTTTTAAAAGCTGATCCAGTAAGAACTGGAACAAATGAACCTTTTAAAGTTCCCTTTCTTATACAATTTTTCAATTCATCTACTGTAGGTTCTTGGCCATCTAAATATTTCTCCATAATGGTATCATCTTCTTCAACGGCTTTTTCAATTAGTTTTTCTCTGTATTCCTTTGACTGATCTAAAAGGTCTTCAGGGATATCAACGACATCAAATTTTGCACCTAAACTTTCGTCCTGCCAAATAATTGCATTATTAGAAACAAGATCAACAACCCCTTTAAGATTACTTTCAATACCAATTGGTAATTGAGTAACTAAAGGATATGAACCTAGTCTTTCAGAAATCATATCTACACACATAAAAAAATTTGCACCAGTTCTATCTAATTTATTAACAAAGCACATTCTTGGAACATTATATTTATCTGCTTGTCTCCATACTGTTTCAGATTGAGGCTCAAC